>ERZ1034865.514-NODE-514-length-23425-cov-31.630595_pt1 | contig 23425 bp, 17 predicted proteins | sample MGYA00520632_ERZ1034865 | MGnify/ENA primary metagenome ERZ1034865 (study PRJEB33766, sample SAMN09781738) | gut metagenome | biome: gut microbiome | host: Homo sapiens | place: Madagascar | study: EMG produced TPA metagenomics assembly of the PRJNA485056 data...
AAAAGAGAGAGAGATTTATGGAAAAAAGACTCATGACAGTAGCCGCAGCCATAGCTGTTAGTACGAGCATGGCATTTGCGCAAAGTCAAGTTTCCGGTACTGTTGTCTCGGCTGAAGATGGAGAGCCAATCATTGGCGCATCTATCAAGGTGGCAGGCACCAATACTGGTACAGTTACTGATGTGGATGGTAAATTCTCTTTAAATGTAGCTAAAAATGCTATCTTGGAGATTACTTACATTGGTATGAACAAGAAGGAAGTCAAGGCGACTCCTAACATGAAAATTTCTATGGAATCAGATGCTCACAATCTTGATGAAGTCATGGTTGTAGCATACGGTAAGGCTAAGAAATCTTCATTTACAGGTTCTGCTGCCGTCTTGAAGAATGAGAAGATTGCAGACCGTCAAGTAACCAACATCACTCAGGCTTTGAGTGGTGAAATCGCTGGTGTTCAGGTTACTCAGCCTAGTGGTAAGCCTGGTGAAGCATCAACAATCCGTGTACGTGGTATTGGTTCTTGGTCTTCTAGCAACTCACCTCTTTATGTTATCGATGGTGTTCCTTACGATGGTGATATATCTGCATTGAATACAGCGGATATTGAAAGCACAACCGTGTTGAAGGATGCAGCATCTAATGCTCTTTATGGTGCTCGTGGTGCCAATGGTGTTGTTTTGATTACAACTAAAAAGGGTCGTTCACGTGAAGCTGAAATCAATGTTGATGTCCGTTTAGGAAGTTCTTCTCGTGCATTGCCAAACTATGATGTCATCAAGAATCCTGGTACATATTACGAGAAGGCATATACTGCTATCTACAATAGTGTATATGGCACAGCTGATTATCCTACAAATGAAGCAGCTAATGCTTATGCTAATGCGACCTTGCCAACAACTGGAAATGGTGGTGTAGGCTACAATATTTTCACTGTACCAAGTGGTGAGAATCTAATTGGATTGGATGGAAAGTTGAACCCTAATGCGACACTTGGCTATAGCGATGGTAACTATACGTATAGACCAGATAACTGGTTTGACGAAGTGTTCAATGGAGGCAATCTCCGTCAAGAGTACAATGCTAACATCTCTGGTGCGACAGATAAGATCAACTATTTTGTATCTGGCGGCTACCTGAAGGATGAAGGTATTGTGAAGAATACAGGCTTCGAGCGTTATAGTTCACGTGCTAAGGTTGATTATCAGGCAAAGTCTTGGCTCAAGTTGTCAACTAACCTTGCTTACACTCACTATGATAGCAATTATTCTGTAACTAACAAGGATGATTACAATGCTTCTTCAAGTGCAAATATTTTCTATGTTGCCAACTTCATGGCTCCTATCTATCCACTTTACATCCGTGATGCTCAAGGTAATATCATGACAGATAGTCGTGGCTTTACTATGTATGATTATGGAGATGCTAAGGGATTGAGTGGCTATAAGTATAAGCGTAATTTTATGGGTGGTAGCAACCCTGCTTCATCAGGTCAGTTGGACAAAAACTCATACGTAGCAGATGTATTCAGTGGACGTTGGTCTGCCGAGGTCAACTTGTATGATGGCTTGAAGTTTACCTACAATCTTGGTTTGGATATTGATAATACTGTCCAAAGTGTACTTTATAATGCTTTCTATGGTCAGTACTCTTCACAAGGTGGTGTGGTTCAGAAGCAAACAGAACGCACTTCTGCCATTAACAACCAGCAGTTGTTGACATACGTTCATGATTTTGGTAAGCACAACATCGACTTACTTCTTGGTCATGAGACTTACAAATGGAAAGATACAGGTTTGTGGGGTAGCAAAAATAAATTGTATAACCCAGGAATCATCGAAATCGACAATGCTATTCTGTCGCCACAAACAGGTTCTAGCTCTGACGAATATTCAACAGAAGGTTGGTTGGCACGTGCTCAGTATTCATACGATGACAAGTATATTGCTAGCGCCTCTTATCGTCGTGATGCTTCTTCTCGTTTTGCAAAAGATAGTAGATGGGGTAATTTTGGTAGCTTTGGTGCCGCATGGGTTCTTACCAAGGAAGACTTCATGGCAAATACCAAGAGTTGGCTTAACTTTTTGAAGTATAAGATTAGCTACGGTATTCAGGGTAATGATGCTTTGATGACCCAAGATGGCAAATATTTGAATCAGTATCCTTATCGCGACATTTATCAGGTATCTAATAATAGTGGAGACTTCGCTGTAAGTTTGTATCGCAAGGGAAACAAGGATATTACTTGGGAAACTTCATACTCATTTAATACTGGTTTTGATTTCAATCTTTGGAATGGAAAGTTGAGTGGTAGTGTTGAGTACTACAACCGCTTGACCAAGAACCTTCTTTACTATATGCCAGTGGCAGTATCTAATGGTTACTCTGTATATCCAACCAATATGGGTAAGGTTCGCAACAGTGGAATAGAGATTGACTTGAACTCTACAGTATATAAGACCAAGGATATTCAAATCGACTTGTACGCAAATGCCACCACATGGAAGAACAAGATCATCAAATTGGACGAGTCTTTGAAGGGTCAGATGATTGATGGTAGCCGCATCTATAAAGAAGGTGAGTCTATGTATCAATACTATATGAGAAGTTATGCAGGTGTATATAATGGTGACGAGACAGAATTGGCACCAGGTGCAAGTGCAGAACTTGGTGAGGCTCTTTACTACATTGATGTCAAGGATGAGAATGGCAATGTAACCCGTAAGAAGACTAGCAGTTGGAGTAGCGCAGACCGTTACGCACAAGGCGATTGCTTACCATCTGTATATGGTGGTTTCGGAGTTAGAGTAGCAGCTTATGGTGTTGACTTCTCTATTGCTGCCGCTTATCAGTTGGGTGGCAAGGCATGGGACTATGGTTATCAACTCTTGATGCATGGTGGTTCTGCAACAGACGCTGGTACAGGTTGGAGCAAGGATATTGATAAAGCCTGGACTCCAGAAAACACAAATACTAACGTTCCTCGCTTGAACTCTAATGATCAATATACAAATGCGACATCAGATCGTTGGTTGACAAGTTCAGACTATTTGAGTTTGACAAACCTTTCTTTGGGCTATTCTTTCCCTAAGAGTTTGTTGAATAAGATTAAGTTAAATGGTCTTCGTGTTTATTTCACTGCCGACAACGTAGCTTTGTTTGCAAAGCGTAAGGGATTTGACCCAAGACAGTCGTTCGGTCAATCTACCAATATGCAGTATTCTGCTGTTCGTACAATCTCTGGTGGTATCAGTGTTAAGTTCTAATATAATAGATTGAGACAATGAAAATGAATAATAGATATTTTGTGGCACTTCTCGGTAGTGCCATGTTGCTGACAACAAGTTGTTCTGATTTGGATACCAATCCTAGTGGAAGTACAATGAGCGATGGTCAATTGAATGAGGTGTTGGCGCAAGACCCAAGCAAACTGAAGTCTGAGGTTTCTGGTATGTATGCCAACATGATTGAGTATGGAGCTATCACACAATGGTATGGCACAGGTCAACCTCGTCACTATGACTTCGGTTATGCTTCTACAATGATGATGATGGATGCCTCAGGACAAGATGAACCTTCTCAGGTGTCTGGTTACAACTGGTATAACAAACCTTTGCGTTTCGTTGATAGAACTGCAAACAGTGAGACTACATATTTTATTTGGAACCAATGCTACAAGAACATCAAGGTTGCTAATGACGTATTGAAGTCTGTAGATTTGGAGAATCTTTCTGATGTGGCAAAATCTTACGTAGGTCAGGCTTATGCCATGCGTGCTTTTGAGTATTTCACATTGATTCAGATTTACCAATTCTCATATAAGGGACATGAAGATGCAGCTGGTGTGCCTATCGTAACTGAGAAAACAGCAGAGGCAGAGGCAAACAACAATCCTCGTGCAGCAGTAAAGGATGTCTATAAGCAAATTATGGATGACTTGAATACTGCTATTGATTACTTGACTGACTCACGTTCTGCAAAATCTGAGATTAATCGTCAGGTTGCATATGGATTACGCGCTCGTGTTAATTTGGTTATGCAAAATTGGTCTGACGCAGCGGCAGATGCCAAAAAGGCAGCAGAAGGCTATACTCCTCTTTCAAAAGATGCAGCAGCTGCACCTGGTTTCAATGATGTAAGTGCATCCAACTGGATTTGGGGTAACATCGTTGATGAGTCTAATGATATCGTACAGTCTGGTATCTTGAATTTCCCTTCTATGATGTGCTCATTTACAGGCAATGGCTATTCACCAACATACGCTTGCCGAATGATAAACAGTAAGTTGTGGAAAGAGATTCCTTCTACAGACGTTCGCAAGGGATGGTGGATTGATGAGAACTTGAACTCACCAATTGTCAATCCAAAATATGTGGTTCATCAAGAAGATGAGGACGAGGACGGAAATGTCGTAAAATACCTCGCTGTATATAATCAGACAGGTGATGAGGTTGCTGACATCACAGAACCTTATACCAATGTAAAGTTTGGTGCATACAAGAATCAGTATGGTAATGAGCTGAATGCTTGTGATATTCCATTGATGCGTGTAGAGGAAATGATTCTCATCCAAGCTGAGGCTACTGCAATGGGTGGTAATGTAGAAGAAGGCAAACGAATTTTGGAGAACTTCGTCAGAACATATCGTGACCCTTCTTATACTTGCAATGCAACTACTGCAGAAGGTGTGCAAGATGCAGTTTGGTTCCAAAGAAGAGTTGAGTTGTGGGGTGAGGGATTCTCTTTCACAGATTTGCTCCGCTTAAAGAAACCTTTGGATCGTACAGGTGCTAATTATGAAGTTTCTGTAAGATTTAACTTGCCAGCAGAATCTCCTATATTCTTGTACTTGATTCCTGAAGATGAGGAAAATCATAATGAAGCATTGGTAGGCAACAACAATCCAGTTGTAGCAGTACCGAAGGCTCAATAAAGAGTATTTATTAAAGTGTGCTCACTTACTACTCGTATGAGTGTGTAGTGAGCACATTTTTTATTCATAGAAATAATCGATTATGCCACAAAAAAGATTTTATTTGCCTACGTGGCAAGGAAGACTCTGGTAAGACGGCCTCAATCAGAGAGTGCTACTAATTAATGACAGGAAAAAAACAACCTTTAAAGTCAAAGTTGCATCCTTGCCGCCCCATCACTGGTCAGACAAGGAAGCGACTTGCCTTTTATAATCCTCATTCTCAAATATTTTTCAATAATTCCTTGGAGCTTTCAGAAGAAAAGCGTATTTTTGCATAAGATTAGCGAGGGTGCGGCATTTTGAGAGTAACTTTCATTGTGTTAGCAACATAATCGATATAGAAGATAAATGTTGAAACATTAAAACAAGGAGGTAGAATATGGATTTATTTGATAGCAAAAGACAAGAAAGATTAGAGGCAGCAAGAAAGGCTTCTACTGCCAGTAAAGAAGCAGCACGTGCCTTTTTAATTAGGGCAGGAATTCTTTTACCTAATGGTGAAGTTGCACCACATTTGAGATAAAGGTATGGATAAGTCTTTATATTCAAGGCGCTCCAACCTAGTAATTGGATTTCATGGTTGCGACAAAACTGTTGTTGATGCCGTAGTTGCTGGAAAGACCGATCTTCTTTCCAGTACTAATGACTATGACTGGTTAGGTAATGGCATTTACTTTTGGGAGAATAATGAGGAACGAGCTTGGCAATGGGCTAAAGATTTAGCAAAAAGAAAGAACTCACAAATCAAAGAGCCTGCAGTTGTTGGTGCAATTATTGACTTGGGATATTGCTTTGACTTAACAGATAGCACATATCTTCAGGAATTGAAGGCTGCTTATGAGGCTATGGTTACTGTCTATAAAGAATCAGGGATTGAATTACCGAAGAATACATCTATCGGAAATTCTACAGATTTGTTGATTAGAAAATTGGATTGTGCTGTTGTACAAACAGCTTTAACATACAATCAGGATGCCAATGCCCATCCTTACGATTCTGTAAAAGGTGTATTTTGGGAAGGACAGGAACTATATCCTAATGCAGGATTCAGAGAAAAGAATCATATTCAGATTTGTGTCTGCAATCCAAATTGCATCAAGGGTTATTTTCTTCCTAGAGGAATCAATCAAGATTATCCAAACCCATAATATAATAAGGTGTATCCTTCTTGCTCCTCATCGGGCATTCAGGATACACCTTTTTTCTTTTAATATATAGAGGATATTACATATCTTCCAATGATAAGCAGCCCAGACGAATTTCCAGTTTCTTTAATTCAGGATATACTTGGAGCATATAGTCCACCTTCTGTTTCAAGAGACTTTCGTCATAACGGAATTTATCCTTTTTTACCTCATAGATGTCAATAATTCCATCTATTTCATTTATTGCAACGATATCTATCTCATTTCCTCCCTTTCTATCCCAAAACTGACCTATCTGGGTGTATTGTTGGCTTTCGCTCAGTTTCTGGCGGAAATAGCGTTCAAGCATAAAACCCTCTACCGTGGATATATCACGCATAATGATACGATGCAATTGATTCAATGCGCCACTCTCTATGAAATTCTGGTATTTATAGAAGAAGCGAAACCAGAAGATGAGAAAATTGTCACTCAGGATATATCTTACACTCTTGCTCTTTGGCTTGGAGAAGATCGGGACATGGCGTTCTATCAGATTGTAGTGAGATTTCAAACGTTCCAGATATCCACCCACTTCCTTGATTCCTGTCAAAGCCTCAATCTGGGCACGAGTTACCTCACCACAGGCGATACAAGAGAGTATGGAGAAATAATTGGCATAATCCGTACCAAATTCCTCTATCAAGATATTCTTTCCTTCGTTGATGAAAGGCGAGTTTTCTTCAGTCTGCATATTGAGCATTTTCTGAGAGGTTGTCTTTCCATTGCTCATGAAGAGATTGACATACCATGCAACCCCATTGCTCAGCGTATAGAGAGTAAGCAAGTCGCTTGCTGTATAGTTAGGATTGAAGTCATGTAAAATCTCTTTGAGCACATCTGTATCGAAAGCTCGTAGATTGATGATACGATTGGCACGAGAGAACAATGGCTCTTTACTATCTTCAAAGATGCGGTGCATCAGTGAGTAGATAGAACCACTGATAATGAGATTCATCTTACTCTTACTTTTTGCCAAATCCCATTCTCTCTGCATCTCGCTAAAGATGGATGGATTGATACGTAGCCAATCCTGAAACTCGTCGATAACCAGTGTAAACGGATGGCTTTGGGAGATAAAGAGGAGTTGGTGAAACAGCTCGGCGAATGACGAATAATTGCCTAATGGCATATCTAATTTGCGTTCTGCCTCTTCCTTGAAATCTTGGCATAGCATATTTTCAGACTTTCTTGCCACAAAGAAATATAGAAGAGAACCTTCATGTCCACATCTTAGTGCTAACTCGGTTTTGCCGATACGGCGTCTTCCTACCAGTACCGTCATCTGTGCTTCTTGCTGGCTCTTTGTATAGATGTCAGCAAAGAGTGCCAGTTCTTTTGTTCTATCATAAAACTTCATATCTCATTTTTAATATTATTATCGTAACCGCCATTACCGTAATGACGATTACTATTCTATGCAAATGTACGGTTTTCTATTGGATTATACAAAGATTAAGAACTTTATTTTGAATAGTTTAACAAAAAGGCAATTACCATCAGTATCGGGCATTCAGGATACACCTTTTTCCTTTTTTGCTTTTTCTTTTCTACTGCGGAAGACGCATTTTTCAAAATAAGTCGTCTCCTGTAACCTGTCTGTTGATCTTTCTTGCATACATATTATTATATAGGCCATGAGGGGTTGTGAGTGATGCGATTATGGAGCCCTCTGCGTGAATTAATGACCTGATTGAGCATCCAGGTGGTAGCACTTCCGCAGGCTATCCGTTTGATGTCGCTGCGGTATGACGCCCAGTCGTTCCAGAAATGTTTTCAAATTCTGATTTGCGGCTTTCTCTGAAATACTAACTTTCTGTCTTTAATTCTTTGTCTAGAACAAAGAGCATATAGAGGGGGATGTTGATGGTTTTCGAACTGTTGTTTCTCTCGTATGGCAAGAGACTGGTGCGAACCGACCATTTGGGGGAATATTTTTCCCGATATAGTTTCAAACTTTTGGCATTCATGGTTACTCCTGCCTTTGCTTCCAGTGGATATACATCTAAACCATCAGAAATAAGGAAGTCGACCTCTGCAGTGGCTGAGGAAGACCAATAATAATTGGTTTCCAGAGTTTCTGCAAAGTTCTGAAGTTCCTGACAGACATACTGTTCTGTCAACGCTCCCTTAAACTCTTCGAAGATTCTGCTTCCTTCTAATATTACTTTCGGCGAAATCTTGCTCATTGCCCTCAACAGACCTACATCCAGTAAGAATACCTTAAACGATTTGAGATTTGCATAGGCTGAAATCGGGATGTCGGGCTTGCTGACATTGTTGGTTCTGATGATTTCACCTGCATCAGAGAGCCACATGATGGCATCCTCATATTCCCGTGCTCTGGCTCCCTCTCTCACCAGTCCATAGACAAACTTCTTGTTTTCCTTCGCCAGTTGCGAAGGGATGCTGTTCCATACATAACGGATTTTCTCGACCATATTCTTTGGCGCATGCTTGGAGAAGTCTTTCTGGTAGGCTGCTATCAGTTCCTGCTGGATGCGGTTCACCTTGTTGTAGTCTTTGCTGTCCAGCCACTCTGTAACAACAGCTGGCATACCTCCTATTATCATGTATTTTTTCAGATAATCTGTAAGGCGAGCCTCGAATGCCCCCAGGTTTCTGTTTCCTTTATCGATATAGTCTACCAGCATGTTCTCTTCGTTTGCTATCAGGAACTCTTTAAAGGACATGGGATATAGATGCAGGAAATCAGTCTTTCCTACAGGGAAGGATGTGCCTTCGTGCAGGGCTATGCCTAGCAATGAGCCTGCGCAGCAGATAGCATGCCCTGGTGCTTCTTCGCAGAAATACTTCAAAGAGGTGAGTGCTCTTGGCATTTCCTGTACTTCATCGAAGATAATAAGCGTTTCCTCGGGTATTATCATCTTACCATTATAGATGGAGAGCTGTTCTATAATGCGTTGTGGCGATAAGTCGCCGGCAAATATCTCTTCGAGTACATCACTCTGTTCGAAGTTGATGTAACATACGTCTTTGAAGTACTTGCGCCCAAATTCTTTCAGTAGCCAAGTCTTGCCAACCTGTCTTGCACCTTCCAATATCAGTGGCTTCCTACCGTGACTGTTTTTCCATTTTAACAATTGGGATATAAGGAGTCTTTCCATACGCCTAAAATTAAGTTTTGGCAAAGATACTAATAAACAGTGAATTACGCAAGAAAAATCACATTTTCCTAAGGACTTTTAAGTATATTTGTCACATTTTCCTAAGGACTTTTCTGTTAAATCATCACATTTTCCTAAGGACTTTTAGGGTAAATCCCACATTTTCCTAAGGAGTTTGATTGGAAATCCCACTTTTTTCAAAATAAGTCGTCTCCAGTTACCTGTCTGTTGATCTTTCTTGCATACATATTATTATATAGACCATGTGGTGTGACAAATGTAGGAATGAGCGTTTTCGTTGTCTTCGTCACTTTCTTGAAAATCTTCAGACGATGTGCAAGATGGGCATCGTATGCCTTGGTTATTTCATATTCCCCATTGCAAAATTTCATCTCGCAGATAGAGATAGATTTGTCCGAGCGGTCTATCAGCAGATCTATCTGTGTTCCTCGTTTCAGATCTTCGTCTGCCTCATCATCTGCCATAACTTTGGCGGTAGGTCGGTAAGACCATGAACAAGGGGTGTTGATGCAGCCGTCTATGCCTAAAGCTTTGATAATTTCATTGATATGGTGAAGGCATACGATTTCAAAGGCATGACCGCACCATGATTCATACTCTGCAGTGGTTTGCATCTTGACCCAATAGTTGTCGAGGAATGAACCTTTGTTGTGCATGAATTTGAAATAAAACAGGCAATAAGGATCTATCAGCTGATACATCATATCTTTCTTCGACTTGCCGAAAGGAGTATAACTGCGGATGAAATCACATTGCTCAAGTTCTTTAAGTATCTGGCTGAACCTTCCGTTGTTAGCAAGTCCTGTAGCGTCCAGCAGGTCTTGTCGGGTCATTCCTTTGCCTTTGTTCTTTAGGGCTGTAACTATGGCAAGATGATTGTCGGCTTTCTTGAAGAGCGAACAGAACAGGCGGTCAAACTCTTCGGTGAGTTCGCCGCCACGTGTAAAGCAAAGTTGCTGGATATTCTGTGCCACACTTTTGTTGTTTTCGAAAAGAGACAGGTAATATGCTACACCGCCCATCGCCATATAGCACTCGATGATTTCCGGGCGTTCATAATAAAAACCCTGTGCTTTGAAATACTCTTCTACCTCATGCAGCTTGAAGGGAGATAACAGAATGTTGTGAGTGATGCGATTATGGAGTCCTCCGCGTGAATTAATAACCTGATTGAGCATCCAGGTGGTAGCACTTCCACAGGCTATCAGTTTGATGTCGCTTCGGTAGGATGCCCAGTCGTTCCAGAAATGTTCCAGGGCGCTGATGAAGTGGGAGGCATACGTGTCGAACCAAGGAAGTTCATCGAAGAAGATGATTTTTGTTCCTTCTGGCATCTTTTCCAATGCTTTTTGGAGAAGCCGGAATGCTTCCGGCCAATTAGCTGCATCTGTTTCTATGCCTAACTGGTCGTTAAGTGCAAAACTGAAACTCGCAAGCTGCTCCTTGGTTGTTACATTGTCTTTGCCTGTGATGCGGAATGTAAATCGGTTTTCGAACAGTTCTTTTACCAGAAAAGTCTTGCCTACACGTCGTCTGCCATAGATGGCTACAAATTCTGATTTGCGGCTTGAAATATAGTTTTCAAGCTTTTCAATCTCTTGTTCTCTGCCTATAATATTCTCCTTCATATTTATCTCATATTAGTGAAACCTGTCGCAAAGTTACAAAAAATCCGAGATTACGACAACTTTTAAATGAGAAATCTGTCGTAATCTCACTTTTTTGTCGAGATTACGACAGATTTTCGTAAAATTCTCATTCATTACTTATCTACTGTGTGGAAGATATCTGATTATTTTAATGTTATTTTTATCTAATTTACAGGAAAGATGTAAGTTTTTTGTTTAACTTTGTGCCCAAAACCATTGAAATGAATAAATTATGTTGAAATTACTTTTAAGGTTATGGTGGTTGCAGCAACATCGTAACTTTCATAAGAGAGATGCTTTTGTTGCCTCCTATATCATCTTTCTATATGTGGTGATGGGAGTTAGTTTCTTTCTTAGTTTCACCGAAAATGGAGGAGATTTGGAAGGGGAAGACTTGCCGGCCTTTTTGGGGGCTGGTATGGTTGTCGGTTTTCTGATTCCTGATATGATTATGAAAATGGTGATGAAACGGGATATTACTGCGATGGATGATTACGTGAAGTCGCGCCCTGTGCCAGAGAAAATCTGGAACAAGTTCCTGCTCACTACCAATCTCGTGAGCTTCTGGAACTATGTGCTTCCGGTGCTTACGCTTCCGGTGTTCATCTATCTCCTGCCGGCAAGTGAGGCTGTAGCCAGCTTCTTCCTGTTCCTAGGGTTCTCTTTCATCAACGGCATCTATATCACCTGTTACCGCAAGGCTACGGAATGGATTCTGAAATGGCCTTTGATATTGGGATGGATGGGAATGTTTGCCGTGCTCATAGGGTATATGTTTGTGGCTTCTTTCTTCCCGGTATATATGGGATGGATAGGTCTCTTCTTCCTTGCAGGAGCGGTATTCACCGGACTTACCGCCTATCTCTATCACGAAAAGATTTATAACGAGCAGAAGCAGAAGGTTTCCAAGTTCCGTGGATTCAGCCATATCAACCTCTTCAGTCTGCAATATATCGGCACATTGAGAGCAAAGCGTGTCCGTACGATGGTGATTATGATTACCGCCATCTTCCTTTTCGATGCCTATCTCTTTGCCCTGCTTCCAGCAGAAGCGGGACAGGAAATGGGGGACAAGGTGGCTATGACTACCCTCTATGTGGCGGGTGCCATCCTGCTGCCATCGGTGGTGTTGTCGCAATGGACCTTTGGTATTGAGGCAAACTTCTTCCATGGTTTGATGACCAAGCCGGTAAAGGTGAAGCAGATGCTGCAGAATTGCTTCTATTATTATATGGTAGTGAGTGCGATAGCCTTGCTGCTCACCCTTCCGTTCCTTTTCCTGCAGGCAGGAATCGGAATCCAGGTGCTTATCAGCGGTTTCTGTCTGGCAGTATTCATCAATCTCTTCAATCTGCCTACGGCACTCTTCTCTTCCCGTCTGGAGATATTCCAGACTTCCATGTTCAGCATGCAGGGAGCGAATCTGAAGATCAATCTTTATGCCATCGCCTTCCTCTTCCCGCTGGCAGGTGTCTGTGCCATCTATCATTTCTTCGGTGAGACGGCATGGTTTATCACCTGCGTAGCGCTGGCAGTCATCAGCATCGCCATCCATAAATGGTTCATCGCCAAGATTGCTGCCATCTTCGAGAAGAACAAGTATAAGCGCATGGAGAAGTTCATGAGTTAAGTGAAGAACGAAAAGTGAAGAGTGAAGAATTCAATAGCTTTACTAATCATAAAGTTTAATGTTCAATGTTCAAAATTCAAAGTAAAATGATCAAGATTCAGAATCTCAAGAAGATATATAATGGCAATACCGTACTCGATATTGATAATCTGGGTGTTGCAAAGGGCGAGCTGATAGGACTCGTAGGTAATAATGGTGCGGGCAAGACCACCTTGCTCCGTCTGATTCTCGACCTGATTCAGGCAGATGATGGTTTCGTGGAAAGCAATGGACAGAAGGTGAACGAGAGTGAAACCTGGAAGGAATATACCGGCAGTTACATCGACGGCAGATTCCTCATCGACTTCCTCACCCCTGAGGAATACTTCGATTTCATCGCTGATGTCTATAACATCGACGATAAAACCTTGCAGGAGCGATTGGCTCAGTTTGAGGGCTTTATGCACGATGAAATCATGGGAACCAAGAAGTATCTCCGTGATTTCTCTCAGGGCAACCGACAGAAGATTGGCATCATTGGAGCGATGATCATCAATCCGAAGGTTCTTCTCCTGGATGAGCCATTCAACTATCTCGACCCATCTTCTCAGATGACTATCGCCCACATGATTCAGCGCATCTGCAAGGAGCAGGGCACTACGGTCATCATCTCCAGCCATAACCTCAACTTTGTTGCCGACATCTCCTCCCGCATCCTCTTGTTGGAGAAAGGAAAATTAGTGAAGGATTTACAGAATACGGATGGTGCTGCTATTGCCGAATTGAATACGTATTTCGGGATTCAGGCAGAATAGACCGGACTAGAAAAAAGAGGGTGTGTCATAATTCCATGATACACCCTCCGATGTGAAAGTAATTCCCCTGTACCCACTTTTATTTTTCCCTGCCCACGGAAAAATTCTTGCGTGGGCAGGGAGAAAAATATACCCGGGCAGAGAAGGAAATTTAAAAGAGTATTTTGAAGAATAGGGAGTGTAGTCGAAAAAGATTATGATTTAGCATTGCTTGTAGAAAAATAGAAATAGAAAAAGGGTGCGTCATGTAGTTATGACACACCCTTTTTTTGATATAGCATTTTTTGGGGGGTACGGTATTATTTTGATATAGTATCTTTTAGCATTCTTCTATTTTCCAAAGGTCGTTGCCTTTGAATACAATGGCAATCAGTTGGTCGGTTGGTACCGATGTTATCTTGTCTGCTATAAGACTGAAGATTTTGACTTTCCTTCAAATCTCAGATTGCCATCATGCTTTATCTTCTTTCCATAATCAAAAGTATAGCTAATGGAAAGAGACATATATCGTCTATCCCATGGTCTGCTCTGATATGTATAACTACCAATATTGTCAGAAACAAGCCAAGTCTTGGTATAACCTTTTTTCAAGAACAAAGAATTGACTTGTAATTTAGCGAACAAATTCCCCTTGGAGTATTGTACGCCACACTTCAAATTGTTAGAGAAACGAGTCAAGTTAGAACTCCCTCGCATATAACCCTTGCCAGAGCTATATGTATAGTTGACATTGAGTGCCCAATATTTACCGAAGCCTAAATATGCTGAAGGATAGACTCCCCAATAGGCATTGTTAATATGAAATAGCCCAGAATGCCATTCACGCATATAGGAAACATTGGAAGAAATGCGCAACTTTCCGTTCATCAAGGTCAAAGATGGAGTGACATTGACATACAATGGATTGTAAGAACCACTGTTTATCATCTCCTTCACCATCAGACCATTGATTTCATGCCAATAAGGCACGATGTCATTTATGATGTTGTCCCAACTGCAGGAGGTATTTAGCGAGAACACATTGGAAGGCATCCAGGTATAAGACAAGAGAGCGTACGCTTGGCGCACGGTTTTTAAGTCAGCGTTGCCCTTACTTCCTGTTAGCTCATCGTCTTGTCGCACGACCGTGTTATAATAAGAGGGATTGATGGCACTCTGGGTGATATTTGCCTGTATATAGATAGAATGCTTGGAGCTTAACTGGCCATTCAAGGTGACACACCCATTGAGATAAGCTTTCGTCATTACTTTTTCGTCTTGTACTTTATAACTTTGAACAGGCAACGACACCAACAAACTTCCACTCCACTTGCCAGAGAATTTGTGGCTATAATTCAAGTCGAAAGAATAATAAGTATTGATTAATTTCTGAAAAGTATCTGCCGTACCCGAATAATTCGTACGATAAATCTCCGTATTGAGACTGGTAGTAAATACTAAATAATTCTGCTGATAGATAGGGAAGCCATAACCTAGCCACAAACTAGGCAAGTAAGCGTTCTCTTTTGTTCCGTTATAGAGTTCTTGACTATCAGATGCCATCAACTGATAATGATTGTTTCCGCTATTATGATTATACGAGAAAGAAAAACCGCCATAAGCATAACCATTATGAGGCAATCCATAAGTAACAAACTGCGAAGTCAGATAGGGTGTGATGGAACGAGAATCTGCATCCGAGATGGAAGAACCTAGCTCAACATCGTCATAAAAAACATGCTGTTGTGTATGAGAACGAGGAACTTCATTCAATCTCATGCCCGCTTGAAGAGACCAGATAAGTTTTTCTGAATCATATCTCGCACTAACCCCCGTAGAGTATGTACGCAATCGCTCGTTCTGCTCATAATCCACTTTCTTGTTTAGCGTGGTGCCATCATTATATGTATAATCTATGTTTTTATTGCCGACTAGCTTATGGGCATTTCTATAGTAAGTCCCCACTATAGCTTGGTAAGTCATGCGCCCCTTTCTTAACTTCCCAGCCACGTCATAGTCGCCATAATCATTGTTTCCAAATCCTTGGTTAGCCTCAGCCATGACATACCCACCATAAGCCAATTTGCGTAATACGAAATCGACGACAGCTGAATAATTCTTGTATTTTGGTTCCGATGGAGATTGCAAGAAATCCACACGAGCTACTTCTTTAGGTCGTAGAGTTTTCAGTTCCCAACCATTGGCCTCCACACCGTTGATAAAAAAGTGAACTTCCTTTCCCCAATTGGTCTCCACCTTGTTAGAAAATTCATCCACGCGCAATCCTGCCACCATCATGCGAGCCAAAAGCGCAGCATAATTAGAAGAGCTTTTACGCTCTTCTGGTGTAGGAATATAAGAAACACCATCCTTGATAGCTACATGGTTTTGGGCAGTAACTACTACTTCTTCATTTATATGTTGAGTTTTCAACGAATCTGTTTCCTGCGCAAAAGTAGTAGATAACGACAATAAACACATTGATAATAAAAACAATCGCTTCATACTGTATGATTTATTTGCTCTAAATGTTTTTTGCAAAGTTAATGTTTCTAGAGAAAACAGCCAAGTTTTTTACATCATTTTTTCATAATTTTTGTCCTCTGTTAATTTATGTCGGAATCAGATGCAGTAATCTTCTATCCACATTTTGAAACCTTCGCCTCGAAGAGTCTCCAAATGTATGGAGGTGTCTTTCTCTAAGTATCTTCTTAGATGGTATATCACATTGTTGAGACTCTCGTCTGTGCATGTCACTCCTTTCCATACAGTGTCTTTGAACTCTTGACGAGGAACTGTTTCCCCTTTGTTTACCCACAATAGTTTAAGTGTGTTGAACTCTGTAAATCCAAGCACCTTTTCCTTTGTTCCTTGATAAGAAAGCGTACGCCCCTCTGTATCCAACGTATAATAGACACCTATATTTATCATGCGAGAATTGCAAAAATCTTTATGCTTTGCATAACGGTTTACCCATCCCAAGAACTCACCAATGTCAAACGGCTTCTCGATATAAATCATAGCCCCATTGTTGGCAGCTTCGGCTTTAAATTCTGTGTTGTGTAATGAAGAAACGCACATGATGGGGGTGTCCTCAGCGGCAAGCCGAATGTCATTGATTCGTTCCAAACTGTTTTCTTCACCTATCATCACATCAAGAATAATGAGGTTGGGAGATAGCTTCATGATAAGGCTTTCCACTCCAAACAAGGAGTTCTGAAAGAACACATCATATCCTGCTTTTTGCAGTATCTTTACGGCAATATTGCCAAATTTCAGATCGTCATCGACCAATAAAATTTTTATCTTTTCCATATTATAATATTTTTGTAGGCATGTTATTCCTTTGCATTTTTCTCCTTAGGCAAGGTGAAGGTAAAAGTACTACCCTTGTCCAACTCGCTCTCTACCCTGATGCTTCCCCCATGTGCCTTGACTGCATATTTTACCAAAGCTAGTCCGATGCCATATCCATTTTTGTGTTGAGTAGCAGGTATGCGGTAGAACTGCTTGAATATTTTCTTTTGATATTTTTTGTCAATGCCTACACCTTGGTCTTGTACGCTGATAATGGTAAACTTCTCGTTGCTATTAATGCAGACATTTATGTTAGCTTCCTTGCTTGAATATTTTATGGCATTTTCCAATAAATTATGGATGACATTTTCAAGCAAATATCTGTCGGCAAAGACTTCTTCTTTGTCTAATCTGTTGTCTGAGATAGTTATGACATGTGGCTTTTGTGCATAATTATTGTCTATCAGTTTTTTTGCATGCTTAGCTATTGCAACGATGTCTAGTTTTTCCTTGTTTATCATGAGTTTACTTTCTTCTGCTTTGGCAGTGATTAGAATAGTCTTGATGGTGTTGGCAAGCGACTTTATATCTTCCGTTACAGAAGCTATGAGTTCTATCAATTCCTTCTCTTTTAGCTCGTTCATGATGTATCCCAAAGTCAGCAATATGCTAGCTAATGGAGCCTTAAGATCGTGTATGGTTCCATGGATGCTAGCCTCACGGTTTTTCAGAAGATCTTCTTTGTATCTGATAGCGGTCATTTGATAACCTACACAAAAGATGATAATAAGTGCTAATAACACAGTAGAGATGAGAGTCTCGATAGAATTTAAAATGAAGGAAGATGGGGTAATATCCACCTTTGCCTGAACGAAACGTACAGGTTTGAGACCGATGGCAATAGACTTGCTTGATTGCCAATTCTCGAAGTTTTTAGTCTGCCTGTGGCTTTTGATAGTCTTTTTGTTTTCGTCTAATATTAATAAGGTATAGGTAAAATCTTTATCTAGATTTTTCTTAAAAATTTTGGAGAGTTTGGCAAGGTTGATGGGATTACCTTTTGCTGTAAGAATATCTTTGCTTAATAATCCCATTGCTTCGGCTTCGGTCTCTGCTATACCTTGGTCTCTTAAATTTTGAATGTTGATTTCGTCAAATCGAATAATGTCTTCTTTCTTTGGATTTGCTTTTTTGAAGTCTTCATTATTCATTATTTTATAGAATACACGCTGTTTACCATCTTTGTTAGATTTCTCTTTCTTGTGTGCACGGATGGCATACTCTTCGTCAATAGCAGTTTTTAAAGCGGCGTTTACCTTGTCCGTTTCGTTGTGAATATACTCTCTGTATTGCAGGGATATATTATATCCTTGTAACAATGTGATAACTATTAATGCTAAAATGGTTATACAGTAATACTTTTTCATGCTCTATATTTATCAGTTATATTTTTTTAATATGCAAAGATACGAATTCTTTTTCAAAAGAACATGTATTCTTACATTATTTTTTAACATCATAATCTGGGGGGTAAAAATGATGTAAGAATTGATGTGAAAAGTTTGTCAGTTTGCCCAAATTGATGTATTTTTGCAGCCAAGAAGTTTAATCAATTATTCGTATATATTAAGGTAAGATATGAAAAAGGGTTTAATGGTATTGGTACTAGCATTATGTGTTTGTAATGTATATGCACAAGCTATCAAGGGAAAGGTTGTGGATGAAAAATCGCAGCCGATAGCTTATGCTACAGTTTTGTTGTTAAACAAGGAAGATTCTTCTTTTGTCAAAGGTGTGACAAGCGGTGATGACGGTGCTTTTTTGTTGGAGGAGATTGTGAGTGATGGTATTCTGAAAGTCTCAGCTTTAGGCTATAATACGGTATTTAAAAATATTGGTAAAGACAATGTTGAAATTGTCGTTTTGTCGGAGGAAAGACAGAACTTGGCAGAAGTTGTTGTAAAAGGTTCACGTCCGCAGTATCAACGGAAAGATGGAAATCTATTGACAAATGTAGAGGGCACTGTTTTGGCAGGTTCTCATGATGTTACGGATGTCCTGCTGCATGTTCCAGGAATGGTTACAACAGCCAATGGTGACTTGGAAGTGTTTGGACAGGGACAACCTGTTATCTATATCAATAATCGAAAAGTACAGAGCGATTCGGAAGTAAAACAGTTGACTCCATCTGAGATAAAATCTGTGGAGTTGATTACGAATCCAGGGGCAAGGTATGATGCTTCAGGTAAGGCTGTCTTGAATATCTTGACAGTAAAGAAAAAAGAGGGTTGGCAATTTCAAATGGGGGAAACGTTGAAGCAAAGTGAATTGTTTTCACATTCTGGTGATGTAAAAGTGGGAGTAAAAACAGGTGGATTGTCTTTGTCGGCGAACTATTCTTATAATGATTATCGAAACAAACACCATCAACCGAGCGTGAAAGAATTAAATATAGAGGATATTACTCATACTTATGATAGCCAAAAAGAAAGGGCGAAGAACAAACAAATGACTCATAACTGGGAATTGAGCTGTGATTATGAGTTTACACCGAATCATATTATTGGTGTGGAATGGGATGGAAACGCAAACAAAGATATAGAGCGACGTTTTACAGGCTTTGACTATTTGAGGCAATATAATATAGTAAGACATCTTGACATAGACAATAATTATACTAATAAGATTTCTTATAATCATGCCAATGTCTTTTATAATGGTCATTTTTCTAAGCAACTAGACTTTGGCTTAAATTTGGATTATGTTAATAATCACAACAAATATCATCAAAATACGGTTGAGGCAGAACAAACAAAAGAAACAAATACATTGAACATTGGACGTGGAGCGATTAACATTTATTCTGGCAATATGTCGTTGGAGTACTCTCACTGTGATGTGTTCAAATTGACTGGTGGTGTAGATTACTATTATATCAAAAATAATAGTAATCTTTCTGCTGTTTCTAACAATACAAGTACTTTAACTTCTGATTTCTGCAATACAGAGACTAAATATGCAGTTTTCGTGGATGCAAAAATGACATTGGGCAAGTGGAATCTGTCGGGAGGCATTCGTTATGAACAAGTACCCTCTCATTATGTGGATAAAATAGATGACTCTAAAAGTCGAAAAGTAACAGATAAACATGTATTCCCTGCTTTGAGTGTGTCTTACCGCCAAGGAGATTGGTATAATGGACTCTCTTTTTCGTCAAGAATCACAAGACCTACCTTTCGGCAACTTAGCAACTCTAGCTTTTATGGAAATGAGTATATGTATCAGCAAGGTAATCCTTTGTTGAAATCTGCCCTCTCGCATGTTCTAAAATGGGATGTGGGTTATAAGTTTGTCAATGCCAATGTAAGCTACAATTATGTTCATAATTATATTACGACGGATTTTTACATGCCAGAGTCAGCTCCTACTCATATTGTCAGTTCTTACAGGAATTATGACAAGATAAGCTATTTGCGATTCAACCTTTCTGCTCAAAAGAAAATTAGCTGGTGGAATCCGTCTTTGTCTGTAGGCTTGGAGAAGCCATTCTTTACGGCTGAGTATATGGGAGAGTCTATAACGTATAATAAAATGAAAGTTTTCGTCGTTACCAATCAGCATGTGGAGTTGCCTAAAGGTTATATGTTGTCTGTATATTATTATTGGTGTAATGGTGGCTTGAAGGATGCTGTAAAGATAGAACCTTATCAGATGTTGAATGTTGGGCTGCGGAAGTCTTTCTTGAAGAAGAAACTGAGTGTTAGTATTGATGCGAATGACATATTCCACACCATGAAATTCAAGGAAGTAGAAAAATTAAGTTATTTAATGTTCCGACAGACAGAGGATTATAGCCTATGGAATTATTCTATCAGTGTCAAATACTATCTTTCTCCAGTTAAACAGAAATATAGAGGGAAGAACTCAGTACAAGATGAAATACAAAGACTATGAAGTGTTTTTCAATAGTATATCAGCATGATAGTATGTTGTGCGGCGTAGCTTGCTTGAAAATGATATGTAAATATTTCGGTAGGGAGTATTCCTCAGACTCTCTGTCAAAGCTCTGTTTTGCTACAACTGAAGGTGTCTCCATGCTTGGAATCAACGAGACGGCGAAGACTTTAGGAATAGAGACGGTTTGTGCAAAAGCTACTCCTAAAGAATTATGTGATGGCATTACCGCTGAAATTCAATACGAAGATAGGTCGTGACGGAGTGGGATTGAGCCAGGGGCAAAAGCAGCGCATCTTGATAGCGAGGGCGGTGTATAAGAATCCCGATTACATCTTCCTCGATGAGGCTACTAATTCGCTGGATGCTAATAATGAACGGCATATTGTGGAAAATCTCAATACGTTCTATCAAGGTAAGACCGTGGTGATAGTGGCTCATCGCCTGAGCACGGTGAAGAATGCTGACCAAATCATCGTGCTATATCATGGTAAGGTGGTGGAAGTGGGCAATCACGAATCGCTTACGTTGCAGCATGGGGCTTATTACAACTTAGTAAAGAATCAACTGGAGTTAGGAAGCTAGCCAACTCTATTTTGCTATTTCGTTGGGATTCTCAACTTCATTCTTCTGTCGCCGTTTGGTTAAATATCAAAAATTAAAATGTATTTGTGACGAGAGTCTTTATATTTTTTGTAACTTTGCACCCCAAAAGTAATTAGAACATTCAATGAGCAAAGGAAAATTAGCTAAGTTTGCGGATATGGAGCGTTTCGAGAACGTGTTCCAGTATCCATATAGTGTTGTAGATGACGTGCCTTTCGATATGAAGGGCAAGTGGCGTGAGATGTATTTCCACAATGATAATCCTATCGTGCTGGAGTTGGGATGCGGCAAGGGTGAATATACCGTGGAACTTGCCAAGCTCTATCCAGAGATGAACTTCATCGGTGTGGATATCAAGGGTGCACGAATGTGGACCGGTGCCAAGAAGGCGATAGAGGAAGGACAGAAGAACGTGGCTTTCCTCCGTACCAACATCGAGATTATCGACCGCTTCTTTGCCGAGGATGAGGTGCAGGAAATCTGGCTCACCTTCTCTGACCCTCAGATGAAGAACCCTCGCAAGCGTCTTACATCTACATACTTCATGAATCGTTATCGCCACTTCCTCGTGGATGGCGGTATCATCCATCTGAAGACGGACTCCAACTTCCTCTTCACCTATACCACTTATATGGTGGATGGCAACCATCTGCCTGTACTCTTCCGCACAGAGGACCTCTATCATCAGGAGGGTATCGATGAGGAAACCCGTAAGATTCTCTCTATCCAGACCTATTATGAGAGTATGTGGATAGAGCGTGGCTTGAACATCAAGTATCAGAAGTTCGCCTTGCCACGTGAGGGCGAGCTGGTGGAACCTGATATTGAGATTCCGCTGGATGATTATCGCAGTTATCGCCGTGATAAGCGAAGCTCAAAGGATACAGCGAAGTAAGTTATCGCAATATATATTTAAAAGCGCTCAATAGTTGGTATGCGGTCGAGCATCTGCTGTTGGGCGCTTTTTCTTGCCGTTATCGGCAAAAAAAGAGGGATGGTAATCGCTTTTTTCGTTGTTTTCTTGCCGTTATCGGCAAAAAGTGTTATATTTGCAGTCTAAATACAAACGTAAACTTGCCGATAATTTATGGATTATATATCAGTGAAAGAGTTTGCGCAGAAGTATGGGGTATCAGAACGAACTGCGCGTAATTATTGTGCTTCCGGGAAAATTGAGGGAGTAGTGTTGGTCGGAAAGACCTGGAATATTCCTGCCGATGCAACCTTGCCTATGCGTAAATCCAAGAAGCAACAGGTTTCTCTACTTCTTTCTATCCTTCGGGAACAGAAGAATATGAAGCTGAAAGGAGGCATTTATCATCGTACTCAAATAGACTTAACCTATAATTCCAATCATATCGAAGGAAGCAGGTTGTCGCATGAGCAGACCCGTTTTATATTTGAAACTAATACGATAGGTATTACAGACCAAAGTGTAAGGGTGGATGATATCATTGAGACAACCAATCACTTCAGGTGTATCGATTTGATTATCGATCAGGCTGATGAGAAGTTGACCGAAGACTTCATCAAGAAACTTCATCTTATCCTCAAGTCAGGAACTTCTGATAGCACCAAAGATTGGTTTATGGTGGGAGATTACAAACGCTTTCCAAATGAAGTGGGGGGAATAGAAACTTGTGAACCGAAAATGGTACACAAGGAGATGGTACGATTGCTGAAGGAGTATAATGCCAAGAAAGAAAAAACGTTGGAGGATATTATCGATTTCCAGCAGCGCTTTGAGTCTATTCATCCTTTCCAAGACGGTAATGGAAGAGTGGGGCGATTGATCATGTTCAAGGAATGCCTAAGCAATGGTATCGTTCCGTTCATCATCACAGATGAGTTGAAGATGTTTTATTATAGAGGATTGCACGAATGGAATCACATTAAAGGTTATCTGATGGATACTTGTCTTACTGCACAGGACTTCTATAAGCGTCTGCTCGATTACTTCCAGATTAAATATCAGGACTAGTCTTAGGTTAGGGATATGTATAGTATGTTATGTTCTTCCTATGCCTTTTGTTAAATCCGGGAATAATCTTGTTGAATTCAAGAAAAAAAAAGGGTGTGTCATAATTCCATGATACACCCTCCGATGTGAAAGCAATACCTCAAAGTGAGCACATATATATGCTCTCTAACGAAGCGCTTCTTCATTCATTTTTAATGCTTGGCTGTATATCTATCCAACCGGCAATTGGC
>ERZ1034865.515-NODE-515-length-23425-cov-6.640009_pt1 | contig 23425 bp, 36 predicted proteins | sample MGYA00520632_ERZ1034865 | MGnify/ENA primary metagenome ERZ1034865 (study PRJEB33766, sample SAMN09781738) | gut metagenome | biome: gut microbiome | host: Homo sapiens | place: Madagascar | study: EMG produced TPA metagenomics assembly of the PRJNA485056 data set...
TGCTCGCGCTGGCGCCGAAGGTCTTTTGGATTTCCCTGGCCAGGACACGAGGGTTTTTACCCTGGATCATTCCCACCTGCAGTTGCTTGGACAGCTCTGCCTTCAGCGCTGTCTGGTTGCCCCAGATGCGCTCGGAAAAGGTGGCGTTGTGGAAGGACGCATTGGGGATGGTCTCCGCCAGCTTGGCGTTGTTCCGGACGGTCTTGCCCAGGATGCCCGCCTGCCGCTGTAGTTCTGCTTCGGTGCGTCCTCGCAGGATTTTGGACATGAACTTCTCCTGCTCGTCGTGGCCAGACACCAACTCCAACCCGATGTTGGCTTTCAGCATTTCCAGCCGATTGACCTTCATGGTCAGGTTGTACAGCCGCATTTCCTCGTTGGCCTGTTTAGAAAAGTCCTTGTCCGCCACATAGCGTCTGGCCTTGCGCTCATAGGCTGCAATGTCCAGCTTAGACACCCGCCGTTTCGCCTCGGCCAGCGTGATCTGTTCCTTGTCCGCGTAGCGTCCATAGAAGGCGTCAATTTCCTTCTGGGCGGCGTCCAGCATATTCTGATAAATCTCCCGCAGCTGCGCCTGGTACTCCTGCTCCTCCTGGAGATAGCGCTTCAGGGCTTCCGCCTCCCGCTTCTCCCAGTAGGTCTTACTGCTCATTGCCGAACACCGGTTCCGTCACTGGATGGTCGCTGGGCGCGTTTTCCTCGTTGAGCTTTTCCATCTCGTCCTTCACGTTATCGACCACAGAGAGCACTTTCAACTGTGTCTCCTTGGACACGACTCCTTCCATCTGCGCGGCGATCTGCGCCTCTTCCAACAGGTTCGCCGGGAAATTGGGGGAAAACTGATAGTGCAGATTTACCCAGGCATCCTTGCTCACTTTAGACGCCGGATGGGAGAACAGCAGTTTATACCGGCGGTTCATGCCGCTGGTGAATTTGCGTTCCTTCGTCTTTTCCAGGTTGGACATGGCCTGCAGCTTGTACTTCAGGGCAATGCCAGAGGACGCGCCGAAATTCTCATCCGAGATATTGGCCACCATGGAGATGTGGAAGATGAGTTTTTCCAGCCGCGTCAACAGGTTCTCCTGTGTCGCATCGTTGGATGGCTTGTCCATGAACTCGACAATGATCTTCTCGGAGTCTTCCCCCGGAAGATTGATGACCCTTGTGTCACGGATACACGCAATATCCTCTTCCTCCAGCCGAGCGCCGAGGATCTTCAGATATGCGTCCGCAAAATAATCCACGTCGTTGGCTTTCTCGGAAACAGCTTTGTTGTAGGCGTTGACCATGGACAGCACCGGCTCGAAAATGCCTTGCCGCTCTGCGTTCTCGATGTACTCTACCGCCGGCACACCCTCAAAGTGGTGCGGGATCCAATCGTCATCCAGCCACTGCAGGCCGCCGGTCACCCTAAATTTCCGCACCCCGCAGCCGTCGGAAACACTGCCGTATTCGATATTCTGCCGGTCCGTATACCGCCGCACGAAGAACAGCGGTCTTTCGATGATGGACTCGTCATAGATCATGAACGCCTCCATCGGAGACAGGTAGGTGATGCACAGCTCGGCGTTCTCATCTGTGTAGTACATCTCGAAGCCGTGCCCGAAGATGCTGCACAGCTTGGACAGCTCGGCGTTGTTGTCGTCCTGGTCGTTGTACTGGTCCAGGTACTCCACAAATTCCGACACGTTGTTGTCATCTGAGATCACCTTGATGGGATTGCCTAAAAAGAACCCATTCATGGTGTCCACGATGTATTTGGGAAAATTCACAACGATCCGGTTGTCCGGCTTGTATTCCGGCTTTGCCCGCTGGCGCAAAATCTCATGATTGCTGGTGTAAGCATCCTGCAATCGTTGGTATCTGTCATTGACTTCCCGCCGGTGCTTGTCCAGGAATTCCTGCAGCAGCACAAGCGTCAGTTCGGTCTCTTTGGGAATGCGGAACAACTATAAGCCCCCCTTGATATTTCTGTTGAGTTTCGGTTTTGCCCGGCGCTCCTGCTCAATGGAGTACCGCAGCATGGCCATGGCGTCATCGAAGAAGTTCACCGGCTCGTCCAGATACTGGCCGCTCTTTTCGTCCCTGCGCCATTTCCACTGCTGGATCTCCTTGATGGTGTTTACGCAGCTGGGGTGGATGTGGAGCTTGTGCTGCTTCAGGTGGTCGATCTGGGCGCGAACGCTGCCCGGCTCTTTCTTGACCGGCACCGCCCGGTATCCGGCCTTGCGCCACATTCGGATGCGATCCGGCTCGGCGCTGTCGCAGTACATGGTCAGGCGCTTCTGGAACCGTCCCTCCGCCAACTGGATGATCTCATCCGTGTCCTTGCCGAATACATACAGCTCCTGGCACAGGTAAAGCTCGCTGTCTTTGAACCCCACCTCACCGATGCAGTTGGCGTGGTTAAAACCAAAGTCCTGGGCGTTGACCATGTAATCGAACCGCTCCGGCGACCGGTCAAAATCCTCGATGAGGTAGTTGGTCAGGATCAGGCCGCCCACCTCGCCCCACTCGCCTAGGCCGTAGATGCGGTAGCCGTCTGGATCCACCAGCTTGCGCCGCTCCATGCGCTGCCGGTAGGCATCGTCAATGAAGCGGTTGTGCAGGTAGGTGCTGTGATGGGTCAGAACGTTGGGATCCTGGATGTCGAAGAAGACCCGCTTGATCCAGTGCTGCGAGCTGACCGGATTGAAGGTGCACCTGATCTGGTAGAACTGCCCTTCCGGCAGCGCGCCACGAAGACGGTCGTCGATGATCTCAAAATCCTGCTGGGTGATCTCCGTAGCTTCTTCAATCCAAACATCAGTTAGCTTGCCTCGTTTGAAAGTGATGGACTTCAACTTTTCCCGCTGCCGCTCATCATTGACGCCCCGGAAGATGATCTGGTTCCCGTTGACCAGGCATTCCAGGGACAGCGGCGAGGCGTTGATCTTCCAGTAGCGCCCGTAGCGGTCACCGAACATCCGGTAGATCGCGCCGGTCAGCTCTGCATAGGTGCTGTCACGGTTGGTGATGTCCGACTTGCGGATGCACACCAGGTTCCGGCCCGGATCCTGCATCAGCCGCAGGATATAATGCTGGGCAGTGTCCACGCTCTTGCCGGAGCCAGCACTGCCCTTCATGATGATGTATCGTTTTGTGCTGCGGTCGACTTCCCGGAAGCAGGGGTTCATCTGGACCGAAATCTTCATTCAGAACTCTCCCCATAGTCGATGCAGATATGCAGCTCTGCGTCCGCGTCCAGGTCGACCTTGTCGGTGTATAGGCCATAGCGCTTGCCCAGGAGCTCGGCGGCCTTTAGGCGTTCTTTCTCTGACGGCGCCTTTTCGATGGTTCGCGCCTCGGAGCAGCCGTCGCCAGTTCCTTCGACCACAATTTCCGTAGAACTGCTTTCTCCGCGAAGCACGGAAGTCAGATACTCAATTACTTCTTGAGCATCTGCCGTCTTCTCGTTGTGAATCTCTTCCATCCGGTTAGTTATATATTTTTTAACGTCTACATTTGTCAACAATCTGCTTCCAGCTTTTCTTGCCACCTCATCGCTCTTAATGCTCCGATAAACCGCTTTGTAAGCCCGCGTGGCATTGCAATCAATTAGATATTCATCGGCAAATAGCTTCTGTTTTTCTGTCACCCAGGCTCACCACCTTCACAAATTTTATGCCGCCAGCTCCCTGGCAGCCTCCGCAATCCGCCGCTCCGCAACGGCAAAATACTGCTCATCCTGCTCCATCCCGATGAAGCGCCGTCCGGTATGCACGCAAGCGACGCCCGTGGAACCAGAGCCCATGCAGTTGTCCAACACCGTATCGCCCGGCTTGGTATATGTGCGGATGAAGTATTCCAGCAGCGGAACTGGCTTCTGGCTGGGGTGTACTCTGTTCTTCCCGCCGTCCACGTCAAACCGCAGCACGTTGCTGGGATAATTGCCGTAACGCTGGACAGAAGCGTTCGGCCGCTTGTCCAGGCGATAGACGGCGTCCGCCTGCGCCTGCTTGCGGTGGACAATCTCACGCTCCAGCTTGACCAGCCCTTGCGGCTGATACAGCGGCTTGCGGCGATAGAAAATGCACACCTCTTCGACCTGCCTCATCGGCTGAACCTTAGCAAAAACGTGGCCGGTCTTGATGTTCTTGACCCAGTACCAGGTGTACCGGTATCGCTGGATGTTGCTGTGGATCAATCTGGTCGTAAACGGCTGGGACGAGAACAGCGCAATGGTGCCGTTGGCCTTGACCACCCGTTCATACATCCGCCACATGGCGTCGAACGGCAGCACGCTGTCCCACCGGCAGTCTGTGACGCCGTAGGGCGGGTCGCAGAGCACCATGTCAATGCTCCCGTCCGGGATCTGTTCGGCCAGCTCCAGGCAGTTGCCTCGCAGCAGTTTGATTTCATCGTTTTTCACGTTTTCACCTTCCTTCGGGGTAGAAAAATGGCGGTTGCACATCGCTATGCAGCCGCCATTCCCGTTTTCTGTTAAGTATAACCATATCAGATGATGCGCGTCACATCAAGTAACATCGCGTCACATCGAGTCACAACTTTCCGCGTAGCGATAACACGCCATCTTCACACCGCTGGCAGAGTTCCCGCCGCCCAGGATAGCCGCCACCTCGCACCACATCAGCCCCCGGATAAACCGCAGCCGGAAGATTGTCCGCGTCCGCGGGTCTGGGATAGCTGCGATATACGCCCGTACCTTCCCTTCCTGCTGACCAATCTTCTGCCGGAGCCTGTCCGCCTCGTCGGCCATGGTGGCGATCTCCACCGCCAAGTCTCCCACCTTGTCCCGCACGCCGGTCGCATGGGGCATCCCGGTCAGCGCCTGAGCGCCTGGGCTGGCAGCACACCGGAGGGACTGTAACATGGTCTCGACCTCTGCCAGTTGTACCCGTAGCTGATAGTGCTCTGATAACTCGTTCAACGTCATTTGCATCCCTCCGGTTCGTCATCGTCATTTACAGCGCTTTGTACTTCCCATAGCTCACTCCAGCGACAGCGGACTGAGCGCCCTGTGCCGCTGGTATGTACGCTCTACGCCGCAGGTACGGACGTGGCCGGTCTCCTGGAAGCAGGCGCAGTACATGGTCTTGCTTTTCCGGTTGTCCATGTGCTGCCAGTAGGGGCAGGCCTTGCACGGGTTTGCGGCTCGTGCAGCTACAGATCTTGGCGGTTTCTTTTTTGCCGGTTTTTGCGGCTTCACGGGGTTTGCGCAGTGCCGTTTGTGCCGTTCTTCCGCCTGCTCTTGACGGATTTCATCCTGTCTGGCTTGCAGTTCTTCCGGAGCGGCATGCACGAGCCACTCCAACCGGGCTTCGTATGCGTCTGACGGCCTGATTTGGTTGCGTTCCCACTTGCTCACAGCGTTTTGTGTCGTGCCGACCAACTGCGCAAGCTGGTACTGCGACATCTGCTTCTGCGCCCGGAATGCCCTAATCTCTGCTCCTGTCATGTCTCATCCTCCTCTGGTGGTGTCGCAGTCCAGACCCACAAGGGCAATGATCCTGGTTTGTACACCGCCAGGATCAGACGCTCGTAGTAGGCGCAGTGCGCCATCCGCCCCCACTGCTGAGCGATCCCATGCCTGCACACCGCGTGGTGCAAGCAGGTGTCGCATAGGTTACGCTTTGTCATCGTCATGCCCCCTCAGTATCCGCAAACACTCCTGATAGCCTTCGATCTTCCCGGTCGCCAGATTCAATTCGCTCTCCGTCTCCAGCAGGATGTCTTTGGTCGCTTCCAGGTTTGCTTTTAGTATTTCGTTCTCTCGGTCGAGATGCTTCACATTCGCTTTCAAAATGTCGCAGCGCCGTTTCAGTTCTGCATAGTTCATTCATCCCACCTCCCTCACTCTGATCCCGTACCGGTACAGCATCAGCTTGCGCTTGATGACGTACTTGGCATAGCCAGCGGACGCGGGATCCCGGTAGCCTTTCACGTCTTCCACGACGGTCTCCCCGTCCTGGGTGTAGACAAAATCGGCGATGTAATGCAGCGGCCGTTCTACACACTTCCCGTCCATGCGTTGGCTGGGCAGCAGCTCGTACTTGACCTGCCGCCGCAGCTCGCTGATTTTCCCCGCCCGCTGCAAGATCATCAGCTCCTGATAACGCCGATACTCCCGCCGAGAGTCGAAGCTCCCGTGCGGTGTCACGACCTTCTGGTTTCGGTATTTGCTCGTCACGCGTTTCAAAACATCGCCCCCTGTTCCGGATAGCTTTCCGGCTTTCTGATGGTCAAAACCGGATGCATGCGCATCAACTGCTTTGCTCTGTCGCTCGTTATATCTGCCATGTACCACTCCGGCGCCTCCGGCGGAGTGGGCAGGTAATACTCTTCTGGCAGGTCAACTCCTGCCTCGGCACAAAGCTCTTCCAACCGCCGTTTGCCATAGATGACATGGTTCCGCGTCAGGTTCATGTTGGTCCCATCCGGCCAACTTGGGTCGCTGCATCCGTATTCCCGCATATAGCACCAGTGCGCGATTCCGCGCCTGATTTCGTTTGCTTCTGCGCTAATCTGCTCCTGGAGCGTTTTCTTTCGCCGTGCCATTATTTTTCCTCCCCTCGCATAAACACCATCCAGTGCGTCTTACTGGCTCGCCCACTCCGGTGCCCAAACAAAGGCATCTGCCCGATGGCTGCCAACACCTCACGCACTGGGATTTGACACTCGTTCCACTTGAAAATCAGCGTCCCGCCAGGCCGCAGCACTCTCATGCATTCCCGGAATCCAGCTCGCAGCGTTGTCCGCCAGTTTGGATCCAGGCGACCGTACTTGACTGCTGTGTAAGACGCCTCCCCGGCTCTCACCAGGTGCGGTGGGTCGAAGACCACCAGCCGGAAGCTCTTGTCCGGGAACGGTAACGCCGTGAAATCTGCCACAATATCCGGACGCACTGAGAAATGCCGTCCATCACAAAGCTCCACGTCAGCAATCTCCCGGTTATCCAGGTACAGTGCCAACGGGTGCTGCTTGTCAAACCACATCATCCGCCCGCCGCAGGTTGCATCCAAGACAGGCGGGAGCTTGGCTCTGGTGTTATCCATCATCCTTCCTCCTTCCGTTGGCTCTCCAAAAAGTCTCGCATCCAGGCATCCTGTTCCGCGATTCTAGCTGCAAACTCCGCCTGATCTTCCGGCTGTCTGTCCGCTTCCGGCACGGGCGCTTTTGCAGGCTTCTTCCAGCCCTGTTGCTGTCTTGCCACCTGGTGTTGCTGTTCCGACGCCTGGATGTCCGCCAGAGACCGGACTCCCTCACGCTCATAGCGCTCCAGGATGGCCTTGATGTAATTCCAGCTCTGCTTGCGCTCGTCCTGAGCAATCTGGATGGCATGGATGGTCACCTCTGCCCCCAAGATGCCCTCAAAGCGTTCCAGCGCCTGCAGTGAGTACCCAGACGGTGTGGGGTTGATATGCTGGCAGTAATAGGCCACTGCTTCTGACTGGCGGGGGGCACCTTCGCGCGCGTGCGCGTATAGTCCTCCCCCGATAGGGGGTAGACTATTGTTTTCGTATTCGTATTCCTTTTCGTATTGGCTTTTTTTGCTTTCGTTTGCTTGAGTTTGGTTTCCTTTGCTTTTTTCAGAAACCATTTGGTTTTTTCGCTTTTCTTTGCTTTCGCTTGCTTCCTTCTGCTTTCGGGGACGGCCACCCTTTTTCCCGGATTCCGAGCGAGTCTGGCAGAGCTCATCATAGCTCTCTTTGGCTCGCTTTTCCTGCATCTTCACCCGGTTCCAGAAAAATCGCTCATTGCCCTTCATTTGGCTCTCCGTGCCGTCTATGCTGTATCTCAGCAACTCCCGGCAAAGCCTACCAAACTCAGCGTCAGTGAGCTCCTCCATCTCCAGCAGGTAGTCATGCTTCAGCGCAGCGTAATTTCTCGCCATGTTGTATTTTCCTCTCAGAACGGCAGTTCGCCGTCATTGTCGCTCAGCTCTGCGAAGCCGCCGTCACCGGGCACCCCGGAGCCGCTGGGCGGTCCGTAACCTCCGCCGGAGCTTGTCCCGCTCTCATCCTTGCGTGAGTCACAGAAGTAGACGTTATCCGTCACGACCTCTGCTGCCACCCGACGATTACCGTCCTTGTCCGTGTAGTCCCGCATCTGCAGGCGGCCTTCCACCAGCATCATGCGGCCTTTGGTGAAGTATTTGCAGACAAACTCCGCCGTGTTGCGCCAGGACACGACGTTGACGAAGTCCGCGTTCTGGGCGTTGGGGTCTTTGCTCTTGTAACCCCGATCCACAGCCAAGCGATAGGATGCCACTGGCGTCCCCTGCTGGGTGTGGCGTAATTCAGGGTCTGCTACCAGGCGACCCTGGAGGAATACCTTATTCAGCATCGGCGGCCTCCTTCCGGATGAACAGCCGGTTCTGGCAGCGGGTCACGCGCAGCGCAAGTTTATTCGACCGGATCGCGCTGCGGGCGGAGGCTGCTGCGGAGGTTACGCTGCTGTAGGTTTCCTCCCACGCCACCTCCATAATGGGCTCAGGCCTCGCCATAAAATCCTGCATCACCGCCAGCAGCTTGCTGGTCTTGGTCTCCCTGTGTTCCTTCAGACCTGCAGGGAGTTCGTTCATGTATTTCACGTTCATTTCTTTTCCTTCCTTCATGCCAGTGTGTCCACGCACCGACATCAGCATATGTACACCTCTGCTCCCGTCTTTCGCTGTACCTGTTCGCGGATCCGCGCTTCGTTCCCGTGGCTGTCACTCATGTGACAGATGTAGATCTGTCGCAACCGGCGGGTGTCTGTGTTATCCAGAAAAGTCAGGAAATTTTTTAAGCTCATGTGGCTGGAGAACAGCCGCTTTGCCCGGATTGCTGGGGTATCCCCTGCGCCGTACTGCTCCCACAATGTCTGGTCATCATAGTTGCACTCGCCGATGATATGGGTCAGGCCGGTGAAACGATACCGCAGGTAAAAGGTATCGGTAAAGTACAGCAGCTTTTCCCCGGTGGCCGCAGAGCCGATGAGGTAGCCCACCGGCTCCGGCGTGTCGTGCTCTACCTGGAAGGGCAGGATGCGGAACGTGCCGATGGGAAACACACCGTATCCGTCCACCTCTTTCCGCGGGTAATGCAGCGGCCTGCCAGCGGCGGTCAGGGACAACGCCTGCGCCTCCCCCTCTGGGATGTATACCGGCACACAGGCACACAGCAGATCCTTGACCGCCTTGCTGTGGTCGCCGTGGCAATGTGTGACCAGGCACCCGGACACCTGGTGCAGCTGGAACTTGCAGCCCACGCGGATCCTCCGGATGGGGATCCCCGCGTCCAGCAGCAGGCGGGTCTTGCCGTCGCTGATGTGATAGCAATTCCCCGTGCTGCCGGACGCCAAAACCGTGATATCCATCAGAAACCAGGTGCGGCAGGCGTCGGGTCAGACTCCATCACCACGCCGTTCTCATCCACCACCGGCAGGTCAGGCAGATCCAGCCCCGCCGCATTGGCGTTTTCCTCTACGGTTGCCTGAGCCGCCGCCTGGGCAGCCTCCACCTCGTACCGTTCCGCCTGCTGCATCTTAGTGGACATAGGGCCATACTTGAGCAGCTTCCGGATGACGGTCTTTCTGGCCATCGCGTCAAAATCCGTCTTCCACGGGCCGTTGCTATACGCCTTGGAATACTTTCGCCCGTGGGCTTCCGCTTCTTCCCTGGTCATGTACACGGTCTTCTCAAATCCGTTGAGCAGCTTGAAGTAGGCAAAGTACCCGATTGCCTTATCGCTGGTCGGCGTCCCGGTGATCTCCACCTGACCGGTGAGCCGGTCCCTCACTACGGTTTCCCCCTCGTAAACGCAACCATCGTTGAACCGCAGGTACTTGCCGGAGTTCTGCGCCAGCTGCACCAGCCCTTTCCAGCCGGGAATAAAAGTCGGGATGTTCTTGTAGGCCACAACGTAGCCATAGCCCAGCGCTTTGACGATGGGCAGGCCGAGGGAAGCCGCCTTAAGGCATTCCGCCGCCACTGCGTTGGGATCGCAGCCCTGCAGGTAGCGGTCTCCGGAGTACAGATCCAGCATGGAGCTGATAAAGCCCCCTGCCGCTTCCCCCATGCAGGCTTTCACCTGATTCCGAAAGCCGCCATTATTCAGGATGCCCTTGAACGCATCCACTCTTGCCAATCCATTCTGATTCATGATACTACCTCACTTTCCTGTTCAAATAAGTCCACTTGACCCTCCATCGGTTTCTCGTCAGGATAATCAATTTCGACTCTCAGCTTCTTATCCGGCTTGGAGACCACCAGTCGGATGACCTGGGTATCCACCGTCTGGAGGTGGGTCACCGATTCGGCGTTGTCCACGATGATAGGCGCTGTGACGCCGAAGTGCCTGGACAGCACGTCGATGACTTCCAGACCGCTGTTGACCTTCGCTGCATCGTTGGCGTCCGGATACGGCACCAAGGCGCCCGTTTCGGAGGGCACCAGCGCTTCGCAGCAGTCTGCCAAGCCACCGTTGTTCTGCTCTCGGAACAGCCGGAACCGCAGGGTCTTGAACTGCCCGTTGATCCGGTCGGACATCAGCTCCGTCTTCCGGCGGACGAACAGTTCACACAGATACAAACCGTGTTCGATGCGTTCAAATTCAGCGGCCAGCGTCCGTTCCTCCTGCTCCAGCGCCAGAATGCGCTTCCGCTGGGTCTGCGCCGTGTGCAGGTGGACTAGCTGGGTCTGCAAGTCCCGTTTCCGGTCTGTCCAGTCTCGGATGGCGATAGAGACCTTTTCCACCTCGTCCTGCGTTCCCTTCGCTGCCAACTCTGCCTTTTTCGCCTGGAGGGCAGCCCGTTTGTCATTCAAGGCGTGGTAAATGTTTGTCGCTTCAAACGGCTGCTTCTGGATGGCGTTCTGGGCCTGTTCCGCCTGCTCGGTCAGCTGTTCCGCTTCCATGGCACAGGCTTGCTGTTTCGCCCTCACTTGCTGGATCTGCTCTTGCAGCGTCGCCAGCATCTCCTGGCTGGCCTCCTTCTTGCCGCGCTCTGTGATCTCCGCCAGCATCTGACTCCGCTGCTGATTAAAATCTCCCCGCAGCTGAGCGATTTTCTCCGCCGGAAGGCGCTGGCCGCAGCAGGGGCAGACTTCGGCCTTCGCGTCCCAAACCAACTCGAAGGTCTGGTTCCAGCACTGGATCAGCTTTTCCCTGGTCTGTTCCATGGCAGCATGCTGGGCAGTCAGCTTATCCGCTTCCAAGGCCGCCTGAGCAGCTTCCTTTTTGCACTCTGCCGCCTGTGCCAGCAGGGTGCGAGCCGTCTGATACTGATCTGCCAGCCGGTCATTCTCTGCCTGGAGATGTTCCCCTTCCGCTTTGGTCAGCTCCACCGACAGCCGCATCAGCTCTGCATCCACTTCCGCTGTGGCCGCCGTGTCGCTGGTCTCCAAAGCCTTTCGGCGGCTTTCCAGCTTTTCGATGTGAGTGTCTATCTCGATGATCTCGTTCTGGATTGTCTCCTCCGACAGGGTCTCCGCCCCTTCCGGGATGGCGTTGGCCGCCTCATCGATCCGTTCCGGCAGCTTGTCCAGCTTATTGTTGATGTCTCGTTTCTGTGCCGACGCGATCTTGCGGTACTCGTCCACGCTATAACGCTGGTCAGAGCCGGGGATTTTCAAAAACTCCGGCAGGTCAGCCAGCTCCGCCATGCTGTCGATAACCGTCTGATCATCCTCCTCCCCGAAGATCTCCGTCAAAACCTCCCGGCGCTTCTTGTGATCCAAGTCTCTGAGGAAGTAGCCTGGCATGGTCAGCATCTTCATGCGTTCTTCCCCGCCCAGAGCCTCCTGGATGAACTGGGTGTAGTCCTTCTCCTTGGTCGGGACGCCGTTGATGTAGTAGTCGATGGTGTTGCCGCTGAACTCCGATTCAGCGTGGCCACGCTTCTTCTTGTAGACCTCGTGGAAAACCTTCTTGAGTGTGACTGTGCCCCCATCATCCAGGGTCAGCTCCGCTTCCGCGCAGTGATCCAGGTTGTGGACTTCCCCGCCGGTGTTGTCGTTGGTCTTTGGGGTGAACCCTTTGGAACCGGTGCTGGACTTCCCAGCCAGGAGCCAGGCAAAGGCGTTTGCAATGGTGGTCTTGCCCGTGGCGTTCTCGCCATATATGCTGGCGTTCCGGCCGTACACGGGCAACGTGAATCGTTTCATCCCCTGAAAATTGCTCAGGGTGAGTGTTTGGAGTTTCATTTTTTGCCTCCTTGTGCTACAATACAGTTGGTATTTTGCCTTTGCCGTCGTCGGAGTTGCCCCTCCGGCGGCGGCTTTTCTCATCTCTGCGTGAGCTTTTTTGTTCCGCGCCGCCTCACGCTCCGGCATTGGCTGATGTTGTTGACATCGTTGGCTATCCGCTCGCCCTCGCTGACCCTGGCCGCCGCGATGAGCTTGGCATACACCGCATAATGGGTGCAACTATCGTGGCAGGTAGCCGTCCTGCCGGTATCTGGCGTACAGCCCCAGCACGGTGCTGCCACCCGTCCCAGTCGATAGCAGACCGGGCACAGCTCCGCCGCGCCGACCGTCACCATGGTTTGGGTGCTCCACAGGTGCTGGCAGTGGGCGCAGGGCTTACGCGCCACGATAGTCACCTCGCTGACGCATCCGCCCGAAGGCGTCCTCTGCTACGCTCAGCAGCAGCGCCGTCGCCACCATCATCGCAACGCCAGGCCAGTGGTTGCCCTCCATCGCCATAGTCAGGCCGGATACCCCGGCTCCCAAGGCCATCAGACTGGACACAAACCCCACCGTAAACTGGCAAGTGTGTTTTACTCCCAGCATCGTTCTTCCTCCCCTCCGGCGATTGTCATTGCGATGATGGATTTGGATACATACTCGCCAAGGCTTTCATCAAACACATTTGCCTGCCCATTGATAAAGCCATCCGTGTTGCGTAAGAACCCGCAAATCCGCTCTGCCGCCATAACCAAAATAGGGATGTCGCAATACGGCGTCCCATTAAACAGGCCTTCCGCCTTGCGCGAATAATACATAACACCTTCGGCCAGAACTTTGCGCGCCTCTTCTTCCTGCCCCGCGTCATGGAGCCTTAAAGCTGTTTTCATGTAGTCCAATGTTATCCCTCCTTATACCCGCTTGGTCACGTCCTTGATGATCGCCAGATAGCTGTCCGCAGTGACGTCGATCTCGCGCTTGCCGCCGTGGTCGTACAGCGCGATCACATACTCGCGGTCCTGGTCTCCGTACAGCTCGCAGGACACCACGCCGCACCGAGTCTGGCTCAGCAGCCACCCCAGGTTGCGCACAAACAGACGCCGGTCATCGTCCCACAGTCGTTCTGCGCGTGCCTCGTTGGCCAGGGCAGGAGACACGTCGGCACTGGGCTCCGGTGCGTGCCCGGTGAGGGCGTTGAGCGCTACGTCCAGCGCTTGTATATCCCGTCCGGCATATTCCTTGTCCGTTTTAGCTGCATCCGCCCGTTCCATTCGCAGGTCTTTCAACTGCTCTACTGCTTCATTGATAGTCATTTCGTTTCCTCCTCATCTGTCTCGTTGCCTCAATTGCCTCGTCTGCACCCGCCGACCCCAAGCGTCCGCCACCATCCCGTATGTAATCCACTCCGGGCACCACCGTCGCTGGTAGTCCAGCAGACCCTTGCAGCGGCGCTGGATGTATAGGTGGCATTTCGCGCATTTGGGACAGGTGCTGATGTAAGGTGCGTTCATTCTTCTTCCATCTGGCTTTCCAGGTATTTTGCAATAGCTTTGCACTCGGCGCTTTTCTCGCAGGTAATCTTATGATGAGTAACAGGTTCAAGATAGTCTCTCAAGATCTGATGAAATGCCACGAAGTGGGGGCAATCGTAGCAGTAGGGCTCTACCTTCAGTTCAATCATGCCGGTTCCTCCTTTCTGACCGCCGACACCGCGATAACGCCCCAGGTCGGATGATCCTCTTTGGCCTTGGTGTACGCATCCGCAACGTGCTTGGCTCCGTACACCAGCGTTTTCTCCGCGCCGTTGGGCAGGCGCAGGTTGACTGCTACTTTCATGTTGATTCCTCCTTTCAGTTGCTGCCCGGAATTTGCATCCGTTCAAGTTTTCGCGCCAGGTCAATGACCAGGTACGTCCGCCGCTTGCTCGATTCTCACGCTGATGGGCTCCACCTGGAGGATGATCTTTTCAGGTGGCGTTGCCTTGATTTCCTTTGCGTGCATAAAGTTCACCTCACTTCTTACTGGTGACCTTCACGCCACCCACCATTTCGGGGATGATGTTCAGCTCGTAGTGATAGGGGTCTACATCCGCACCGCTGATGTCCTCGACCACATAGAGCGTGTAGCTGTTCAGGTAGATGTAGTGCTTCTGGTACTTCCCTTCGCCTACTTCGCAGGTCACCACGAGTTCGTTGTCGCTATTGTTTGAGAGACTGAATGTGCCCTCCATCTCCAGTAACACCTTATCAGTACGGGCATTCAGCACCGTAATGCGCCGTTGGATATTAAAGTTGTCCGCTTCCTGGTTCAGGTTACGCCGCACTCTGCTCGCTTCCGAGCAGCCACACAGGGTGCTTGCAAGCATGACACCTGCGATGGTGCCTGCTGCGATTCGTTTTACGTTCATCGTTTCCTCCTATCTGCGCGCATTTTTTGCGTGTTGTTCAGCTCGCCAGCCCCCGGCATAACAGGCGGAAGATCTCTCTGTCATTCGTCGTCCTTGACAATCATGAGCAGCGCCCTGCCGCAATCGGTCGAGTGTGCAACGACCTCCAGGTTCTCAATCGCTCGCTTCCAGGCGATGAGCTCCACCGGAGTTGCCTCCCAGCTGGAGAGCTTGCCACAAAAGTAGCCCTTCGCGTCGGCGGTCATGATGACCAGATTGTTGATTTCCTGTCGGCCCTTTACACCGGCGATTACTTTCTTTACCTTTGCCATTGTTGTTCTCCTTTCGTGTTCAGCTGGCTTCCTCGCCGGCGAACCTGTAGTTCGCTTAAAGCGAAGGACTGGGCAAAAAAATAAAATCGAGCGGGAACTTGTACACTGCCTCAATCTTTCGTGCCGTCTCCCAAGAGGGAGTTGTTTTCCCAGATTCATAATTTTGCAGGGTTGCCGGGGTGAGATTCAGCAGCTTTGCTGCCTCTTTCTGGGTCAAGCCTGCGTTCACCCTTGCTGCGGCTAGAGTAATTTTGGGATACTCCACAGGTATCACCTCCTTTCGCTTCTATGATAACTCGCTTAAAGCGATAAGTCAAGCTAAAAGCGAAATTTCTTTGAAACTATGTTGAAATCTTTTCGTTTTTAGCGTATAATTCATTTTGCTAGGAGGTGTCATTTTGAGCACAGACGCAAGAGAAGTGTTTGCCAGAAACCTAAACATGTATATGAGCCGTTCTGGAAAAACGCAAGCCGATTTACAAGCGTATATGCAATGTTCTTCTTCCACCGTATCTGACTGGTGCAATGGGAATAAATATCCTCGCCCTGATAAGATGCAACGCATATCAGAATTTCTAGGGGTGCTGATGTCCGACCTCACATCTGACAAGCCAACTTTGGAATCCACGTCGCCCATCCCTGCTGGTTGTGAGCCACTACCTCGCATGGTTCGCGTTCCACTCCTTGGTGAGATCGCTTGCGGCGAACCCATTTTTGCCAGCGAAGAGAGTGGGCTATACGCAGAAATAAACCCCGATATCCATGCTGACTTCTGTCTGCGTGCTAAGGGAGACTCCATGATTGGTGCCAGGATTTTTGACGGGGACATCGTTTTTATTCGTCAGCAAGATATAGTGGACAACGGAGAAATTGCTGCCGTGATCATAGAAGATGATGCGACACTCAAACGAGTAAACTATTTCCCAGAAAAGAACCTTCTTATTTTGAAGGCTGAAAATTCTGAATATAGTGACCTGGTATACTCCGGTGAAGAACTGGATCACATCAAAATTCTCGGAAAAGCTGTAGCGTTTCAGAGCGCCGTAAGGTAAAGCCTGATTCAATAAGAGAAAGAAGTGTTTTTATGTCATTGTTCGGTAGAAAAGAAAAGCAAGAGCTTGAGTTCTTGCGCTCTCAGATGACACCGCAGCAGTTGGAAGCGGCCGACCTGGCCATGAAGATCAAATCCGCCCGGGAGGAACTCGCTGATATTACTGCTAAAATCGCAAAAGAATCTTCTGCCCTTAGTAAGCTGAAAAAACAGGTCATTGAGACTGACGAACGTGTTTTGCTGCAATCCTTTGGCTTCTACGTTCCACACTATGCCTACACAACTTCGGACGAATATAAGGAAAAGCTCTCTTCTGTTCGTGCGCAGCAAAAAGAGCTTGTGAAAAGCAAATGCGCCACCACTGGTCGCACGGACTGGGAGGTCAATGGTTCAAAGTCAAAAGGTGCGAAGATGGTGCGGGATATGCAGAAGTTACTGCTTCGTGCTTTTAATGCCGAATGTGATGATGCAATCGAGCACGTCCGGTTCAACAATATTGAAGCGTGTGAAAAGAAAATTCTCTCGTCTAGCGATGCAATTTCTAAACTCGGAGAAATGCTGGGGGTTTCTATTGCAAGTCCGTACATATCTCTGAAGCTGGATGAGCTTCATCTTATGCACGAATATCAAGTGAAAAAGCAAGCTGAAAAGGAAGCTGCAAAAGAACTGCGCCAGCAGCAGCGGGAAGAAGCAAAAGCCGCAAAAGAGCTGGCCGAAGCTCGGAAAAAACTCGAAAAGGAGCAGAGCCACTACCAGAATGCATTGTCCCGGTTGAATGCACAGATTGCGCAAGCCTCCGGTGATGCTCTAGTAGCTTTGGACGACAAACGGGCAGAATTGGAAACCCAGCTCAGCACGATTGAGCAGGAGTTGCGTGATGTGGATTACCGCGTTGCAAACCAGCGTGCGGGATACGTTTACATCATCTCCAATATTGGTTCCTTTGGCGAAGATGTCTATAAAATCGGGATGACCCGCAGACTCGAACCCATGGATCGCATCGACGAACTGGGCGATGCCTCTGTTCCGTTCAACTTCGATGTGCACGCCCTGATTTTCACTGATGACGCCCCTGGCCTGGAAGCCTCTTTGCACCAAGCATTTGCTGACCGGAAGCTCAATATGATAAATACTCGCCGCGAATTCTTCCATGTCACACTGGACGAAATCAAAGAAGTCGTTCGGCAGAACTATGACAAAACGGTCGAGTTTGTTGACGTCCCTCCGGCGGAGCAGTATCGCGAATCCTTGAAGATGGTGATCCAGTGTAAGCCGCCCGAAGAAATCATCCTCTACAAAGAATAACTCACAACTGCAGGGAGTGGGGCGAAATAAATATGTGCCTGAATACTTCCTCTGTTTAATTAAAACATCATTATAATTTCTTTAATTGCCATTTAGTTTCCCATTCCTAATTAAAATTTTTCTTATTTAACTCCTCTTGATAGAACTCTAATTAAAATTTAGCGTTACTTATTATAATTACAAACTCCACGGAGGTCTCATATGAACAACTTTTCAAATCGTGCGGGGCATTTCGTTTCAACTACATTAGGGTACACAGCATTTGTCCCTTCCCCTCTCCCGCCTAATCCACCTGTCCAAATTGATGAAGAAATGCAAGCGCTTTTATCGATGGCAGATAGAAAACTTGGTCGTCTAGACGGAATAACCCAAATTCTTCCCGACCCAGAGCTTTTTGTTGCAATGTATGTAAAGAAAGAGGCGCTGCTGAGTTCGCAAATCGAAGGAACACAAGCTTCTTTTGTTGATGTTATCAATATTGATTCGCCAACAAAAGAAAAGCAAAGTGGCATACGAGATGTTGTAAACTACGTTAATGCATTGTATTGGGGGTTGGATGAACTCCAAAGATTGCCGCTCAGCTTGCGGTTAATTCGAAACATTCACGAGAAGCTCTTATCCGGAGTGCGTGGCGCAGACAAAAAACCTGGAACATTCCGTACCACACAGAATTGGATTGGGCCTCAAGGTTGCACGTTAAACACAGCAACTTTTGTCCCCCCAACCGTTTCTGACATGGAACAAGCGTTGAGTGATTTAGAAATGTACATTTATGATGAACGCCCCATTCCCGCCTTGATTAAAATTGCATTGATTCATTCTCAATTTGAAACGATACACCCTTTTTTGGACGGTAATGGTCGTATGGGACGATTGCTAATCACTTTCTGGCTTTGTCAACAGCAAATTTTGAGTCAGCCCTTACTGTATTTAAGTTATTACTTTAAGCAAAATAGGGGTGAATACTATTCACTCCTTATGGACGTCAGAACAAAAGGTGCTTACGAACAGTGGATTAAATTCTTTTTGCGCGGAGTAGCAGTCGTATCTGATGAAGCAACTTTGACTGCGAAGAATATCATTCAGTTAAAAGAAAAGTATTCCCTCGAACTGTTACGTCACGGAAGAAATACTTCAAACTACCAAAAACTGTTTGATCACTTGTTTTCATTCCCTATCGTAACACGTAAAGGCGTCTCGGATTTTCTTTCCGTATCTAACCCTACCGCCGGATCGATTTTGGACGCTTTTTGTGAAATCGGCATTCTTACTGATATGGATCCTGAAATGTCTAGAAATAAAAACTACCTATTCAAGGAGTATTTAGAAATTCTAGAACCTGGTACAGAGTAATCGCCCCTCCTCCAACACGGCAGCTGAGATTGGTGCTGGCCTGGAACGAACTGCACCGAGATGAGCTGATGCAAAACTGGGAGCTGTCCAAATCTGGCCGCCCTCTGAATCGTATTGCGCCACTCTGAGAAAGGAGCAACCTATGGAAGATGTTTATTTCCCCTCTGTTGTCCAAGCAGTCCCTGGTGATGACAAAACTGTGTATGCCTACTTTTCCGATGGATCCATCCGGCTTTATGACATGAAACCGCTGATTGCGCAGGGGCACATTTTCAAACACCTGGAGGACGACACGTTCTTTCGTGACCGCCTGACCGTCTTGAATGAAACGGTTACTTGGGACTTGTCCGGAAATTTTGACCCTACCAACTGTATCGACATCGACCCATTTACCGTCTACGAAGATTCCGAAGTTGTATCCGATCCTTTGGAGGAAGCGATCTGAATAAGCAAAAAAACCGCCCCGGCGCTTCCAACACCAGGACGGTTCAAAGGGTAGTAAGTTTTGACAGGACATACTACCCTTCTATTATAGCGCCCTTCTGGGCGAAATGGAAGGAGTTTTTACTATGCCACGAAAAAGCACGCGAGGCGCCAAAGGCGGCGGAAGTATCCGCAAGCGCTCCAACGGTGTATGGGAAGGTCGATACACCTACACAGACGAATTTGGCGTCCGGAAGAATGGCAGCGTCTACAGCAAGTCTCAGGCGGAATGTCAGAAGAAACTGAATGCCGCTCTGGCCGCCACAGACAATCAGGAGCAGGTCGTAAAGCCCTCCAAACAGACGCTAGAGTCCTGGCTGGATACCTGGATGACCGACTATTGCCAGACGCTGAAACCGATGACCCAGGAGGATTACCGGCGCAAAGCAGAGCGGTACATTATCCCGACCATCGGAGCGGCCACGCTGTCCAAGCTGACCCCGATGCAGGTGCAGCGCTGGGTAAATCAACTGTCCAAGGGCACAGAAGTCCAGAAGCCGCTGGCAGCTAAGACAGTCAAGAATATCCACGGGATTTTGCACAGCGCATTGAAGCAGGCCGTTTTGATTGGGTTGCTCAAATCCAACCCCGCCGACAATGCCAAGCTGCCAAAGCTCAAGAAGCCGGAGCTGAAGCCGCTGATGGATGAGGATGTGAGCAACTTCCTGAAAGCCATAAAGGGGCACAGATACGAATACGCTTACCTGGTAGACCTGTTTACTGGCCTGCGGCAATCGGAGCTTCTTGGCCTGAAATGGGAGGACGTAGACTGGGAGGGCGAACGCCTGACGGTACGCCGCCAGCTTCAGAAAGAGAAGGGTCGAGGTGGGAAATACTACTTTGTCGATGAGACGAAGAACGGCAAAGACCGCATTGTTCCGCTCGCGCCATCGGTCATAAAGGCTTTGCGCTCCCAGCAGGCAAAACAAGCTCGTTGGCAGCTGTCTGCCGGTGAGTTGTGGTGCAACGAACATAACCTGATCTTCACCGATGAAATCGGTCAGCATTTATCGCACAGGTCTGTGTACCATCACTTCAAGAAGATCGTCACCGCCATTGGGTGCCCAGAGGCCAGATTTCACGATCTGCGCCACAGTTGCGCGATCCTTGAGTTGCAGGCCGGTGTCCCCGTAAAATCGGTACAGGAGCAATTAGGGCACTACTCCAGCGCATTCACAATGGATGTTTATGCCGCTGTCAGTGAAACTATGATGGAGGACACCAGAAATAAACTTGAAAAAATCATCAAAGACGCGACCGGCTGACGCAAAATAATGGGTACCAGCCTAGGCGAAAATGGACGTAATGGGTACTAATATGGGTACTAGAACGGCGGATGAAAAAATCCGCAACTTTTTCGCGCTCAAAACCTGATATAAAAACAAAAAGAGTGATGAACCGAACTGGCTTCATCACTCTTTTTGGTACGCGAGAAGGGATTCGAATTATAACATTGAGTCAAAATGTCCGCTAAAGACGACATATTGTGCTCAATCACGCATTCAACACTATACATTATATATGATTAAGCACGATTGAACCATAATATCCCCGAACGGTTAATGGGTACTATAATGGGTACTAAAAGCGCCCGGAGCAACTGCCCCAGGCTTTTTGCTGTCTATCACATCATTTTAGCAGCGCATCCCGCGACTTCTCCCCACAACTATTTCATCCCATGCAAAACGTACCAAAATAACGGTGCGTTTTGCCGATATATCACTCTGTATCTGTATAATATTTCTCCTTATCATAAAAGAAAAGGAGTGATTTTGTGGAGATACAAGAAAATATGGCCGCAGTCATTCACGCATTAAAAGAAAAACGAGGACAATCTCTGACCGAACTGTCTGAAGACCTGGAGATCTCCCGTTCCGCTCTGCAAGAATACTTGGCGGGAAACGGGAACCCCACCTTGGCGACGGTGGAACACCTGGCTGAGCGACTGGGTATTCCCTCTGTTGCTCTAGTTTCCGGGACGCTCCCGTCTGGACAGTTCGACGTTTTGATGACCCTGCTCGACAGCTTGAAATTGTTATCTGGTCTATCCGCTGACCAACGCCGCCGATTTACAGAGTTGCTGGGAGAAATGCTCACGCTTTGGGAAGGTGGCGAAGCCCGTGAAAGATGAAGGAATTTTTGTAGATTTCCGCATCGCTGCTTCCTATCGTATCCCGATGCCTGTTGTCTCCCTCCGGCGTTATTCTGGACGCAACGGCATTTATGCTTACCCAATTTGCCCACGCTGCAACACGACACTTCCGCGTGAATACCTATCCTTTTGCGATCGCTGCGGACAACGGCTGAATTGGAAGCACTTTGCGAAAGCGACCATTATTGATTGAATCTTATACGACAAAAGCGCCTGGGGCAATGCCCCAGGCGCTTTGTTTCGTTCTATTTATACCTTCGCCCGCACCAGGTAATAGACCGGCTCTGTCCGGTCATAGTACGGCGCGATAGGGCCGATGTTGGTGTAGCGCCCGTCCTTGGTATTCGACCGGAAGGGTCCGCCAGCATCATACCATTTGCCGCCGCCGGCGTAGATCGCCAGGTTACTGTCCCACACGCACACGTCCCCCGGCCGCAGATCTGGGAGCTTGTCCCAGGTCTTGCCCCCTGCCTGGATGACCTGACAGCCCAGCAGGTTGCCAGTGCCGGTGACCTTGCCGTTGTCGTGGCTGATACGCTTGCCTGCGGTCAGCAAGCCCACGTCCTGCAAGACCCAGGATACAAAGTGGGAGCAGCTAGAGCCAGGCTTGCTCAACGCCTTGGTGGCCGCCCAGGTGTCCTTAGCCTTGTAGGTGGCGTCCTTGTAGTGCCACTTGTGCTTGACCATGTACGCACCCATTTCGGCGGCTCTGGCCAGGATTGCATCCCGGATGAGTGCCGCCCTGGTTTTTGCGCCTACGATGCCGTCCACCGTCAGACCGGCACGATACTGGTAACCTCTCACAGCGGAGTCCGTCTGGACGCCCCAAATGCTGTCCTCTGTGAGCTGCCAGCCCAGGATGTTCAGCCGGTGTTGGAGCAGCTTGACGTCATCGCCCCTGTCCCCCTTGCGGAGCAGGTCGGTGTTGCCGGTGTTGGCCTGTGTTACGGGCGTCAGAAACAAGGCCCGTTCTTCCTTCCGCCGCCGTACCAGGCCAGCCAGCACCTTGCCGTTGCACTTCGTCCACATGGTCAGGGCGTCCGCCGCACCGGCGTAGTCGCCGGCATTCAGTTTGCGCAAGGTGGTGGACTGCTTGAGCGCACCAACGCCCACGTTATACGCAAAGCTCACCAGGGCATCAAACTGGTTCTGGTTCAGCGGCACCTTGACCGCCTGGGTCACCGCATCCTCGTAGGTCTTGATGCTGTGGTCGCGGAGCCAGGTGTGCGCCAGAGCCTTCGTTGTGGTCATTCCCCGGCGCACCCGTTTGCCGTAGTAGCTGCCGGTCTGACCATAACCGATTGTCCATACACCATCCAGCTTGTTAGATGCTTTCAGCAAGCAGCCCTCAAAGCGCTCGATCATGGACAAGCCTTTTTCGCTGATTTTCATGTCATTCGCCCCTTTCTAACCTGGTCGATTTCGACTGGTTTACTCGTTTGCGATCATCCAGTCGTTAGATGCAACATTGCTCATCGTGTAGGCAACGTTTTCGGTGTCTCTAATGTCAATCACGGCCCCATCCTTACAGTGCATCATGATGGTGTTGGACTCAAATGCCCAGTAACCTGCCCAGGAGGGCAGCTTCACTTTTTTGCCGTTGAGCATTGCAAACCACGCTTCTTGGAAGGTCATGCCAGTTTTCTTGTTCAAATTCATTTTTTATCTCCATTCCAACAATTTGATTTCGACTTTTATTCCGTAGGATAGCACCGATTTTCAAATTTCTTGTATGCGTCCAAATACAGCTCGTGCTTATCACCGTTATACGTTGCTTCGTAATACATCCCATCCGTCAGCGGAGTGCTTAACAGAGCCTTGCTATTTTGGAGTGTTTTGCACATCCACACAATGTACACATCTTCCGGGTCGATTTGCTTCTTGTCACTTTTGTCCATATGCTCGTTGGTGTAATCCGCTACAAACTTCTTCGCCAATGCCATAAATTCTGCGTTAGTCATTTTGGTTCTCCTTTCGGTTGTTTACTGTATTTTACCAAATTCAAAGTACGCAAATCAGGACTAACCGGCCAAATAGCGTCCAAATCCACCTGCGTACCCTTGATTTTGTCTTTGTCGCTCGCATTTCTGCAAGCACTTACGCACGTGCGTATTATTCCTCGTTTTTGTCCATGTTCATGATCGCCGCCAGCACAGCGCTGATAATCACGCTCCCCGCGCTGATTGCCACCGTCCGC
>ERZ1034865.530-NODE-530-length-22838-cov-15.019093_pt1 | contig 22838 bp, 19 predicted proteins | sample MGYA00520632_ERZ1034865 | MGnify/ENA primary metagenome ERZ1034865 (study PRJEB33766, sample SAMN09781738) | gut metagenome | biome: gut microbiome | host: Homo sapiens | place: Madagascar | study: EMG produced TPA metagenomics assembly of the PRJNA485056 data...
CCTTTAAAGTCTAGTACTTCGTTTTTCGTTTCAAATTTGTAAAAAAAAAACAAGCTACTGTATATCAAATATATACAGTCACTTGCTTTTCTTGTTTTTATATAATTCTCATATATCTTGGCATGTTTTATGCTATTTATTAAGTAAATAAAAGCATAATGGAGGCAAGAAAATGACTAGTGTTTCAGCAAAAGATTTGGACGTTGTGAGGATTCATCTGAATGAAATAAAGAAAATTCCTCTTCTTACAAATGACGAAGAAATTCAGCTTGCAACAAGGGCTGCTGCTGGAGACAAAGCCGCAAGAGATAAACTTTTGACTTCCAATATGCGCTTTGTTATAAAAATTGCTTCACAGTATTTGAACAAAGGTCTTGAATACGAAGATTTGATAAGTGAAGGCTATCTTGGACTTATGAAGGCTCTCGACCATTTTGATGTAAGCAAAGGCTACCATTTTATATCTTATGCTGTCTGGTGGATTCGCCAGAGCATAATGAAAGCGATTGTTGATTTTGGCCGCCCGATCCGTCTGCCTGTAAATAAAGATGCTGAGCTTACTGAAATAAAAAGAGCGTGTCACAGCGTAAATCCGCATGGAAAAAAATCAGAGGAAGAAGAACTTGAAGAAGTTGCGCTCAAACTTGGAATGACAAAGCACCATATAAGAGAAATGCTTAATATTTCGCAGGAAATGATAAGTTTGGATTCTCCTATCAGCGGCGATTCTGATACTGCGCTTGTTGACACAGTTTCTGCCGGAACTTTTACGCCGGAAGATGCAGCTATCGATGCTTCTTTGAAAACTGAAATTGACAAGGCTTTTGTCGGCTTGGATAAAAAATCAGTTGAAGTTCTTAATATGCGCTATGGTCTTAATGGTCAAGGCGAAAGAACATTGAAAGAAGTCGGCGAGAAAATGAATCTTTCAAGAGAACGTGTTCGCCAGATTGAAAAACATGCGATTGCAAAAATCCGTGCAAACAAAATCTGCGATATTTCTCTTAAGGATTACGTTGCTTAAGCTGGCATAAAGCGTCGTAACGTGCGGTCTTGAGAATTTCTTTATCACGGCTTAAGTCGGCTATGTTCAATGCAAAATATCCTGACTGGGCTGTTCCAAAGACTTCTCCAGGACCACGCAGCTTTAAATCTTCTTCCGCAATGAAAAATCCATCGTTACTTTGGTGCAGTGCCTTTAACCGCGAAATTCCAGTTTCGGTGATATTTTTGCTGTAAGTTAAGAAGCAGTATGACTGGAATTTTCCTCGCCCGACTCTTCCGCGAAGCTGATGAAGTTCCGCAAGACCAAACCGTTCTGCGTGTTCAATTGCAATACAGGTTGCGTTTGGAACATCGACTCCGACTTCTACAACTGTTGTTGCAACAAGAACTTGAATATTTCCGCTTGAAAATTTTTTTAGTATTTCAGCCTGCTGTTCATCGTCAGTTTTTCCGTGGATAAGCGCACATTTGAAATTCGGATAAACTTCTTTTGAAAGAAAATCGAACATTTCTTCCGCAGATTTTAGCGAAGTTTTTTCAGTTTGTTCTGCCTGCGGATTTTCTGCGATTCTTGGGTAAACAAAATATGCCTGATGACCTGCATTCAGCTCTTTTCTTATGGCTTCGTAGACGTTGCGTTCGTTTCCGAAAACTGTAAGATAAGTTTTTACAGGAAGCCTTCCTTTTGGCATGGTTTTTATTACGCTTATGTCAAGATCACCGAATGCAGTCAGTGCCAATGTCTGCGGAATTGGTGTCGCGCTCATCATTAAAAGATCCGGAGAATGCGCCATGTGCTTGAATGAGATTCTTCCTTTTGAAATAATCGATTCTCTTTGCGTTACTCCGAATCTATGTTGCTCGTCTATTACCGCAAGCTGAAGATTTTTGTACTGCGTGTTTCTGCTGAAAAGCGCATGGGTTCCAATTACAATGTCAATATTTCCGTCTCTAAGAGCATTTAAAAGAGACTGCCTGCCAGAGGCTTTTAAATTTCCTGTGAGAAATGCAGTTTTGATTCCGGCTGGCTCTAAAAGTTTCGCGGCGTTTTCTGCGTGCTGGCGGGCAAGAAGTTCTGTGGGAGCGAGAATTGCGCATTGTCCGCCGTAGTCAATTGTACGTGCGCAGACAAAAAAGGATACAAGCGTTTTTCCGGAGCCGACATCTCCTTGCAAAAGCCGCTGCATGGAAAACGGAGGCTTTGAAAGTTTTTGCGGAGCGTTCAGCATTGTGTTGCATTCCGTCTGGCTTTTGTCAATATCGCGGTTCATTTCTAAAATTGAATTCATCTGATCCAATGTAAGTTCAAAATTCAAGCTGCTGAAAATCTGTTTCTGACGAGGCGAAAGGCTTTTCTGGAATTCATTTTTTATCTGCTCAAGACCTGTTTCTGAATCTGGCGTGGAAAAGTACGGATATGCTTCTGGAATAAAATCCTGCGAAGGCAAGGTTCCGCGGTGCATAAGAGCTCGTTCTAGCATTTTGTATTCAAAAAGGTAAAGCTCTTCGTAAATTAAAGTTTTTCTAGCTTCCTGCGCCTGATTCAAAGTTTGCGGCTGGTGAACAAAAAGAATCGCTTCGCTTTTATTTAAAAGATTCCGTTCTTTTATGATTTTGTCTGGAATTTCGTTGCTTATGTTTTTTGCGTATTGCTTTAATGCTTGTGCAACAGTTTTTCTGTAGACTTTTTGAGTGAGTCCTTCTGTAAGCGGATAGATTGGAATTACCGCACTGTCTGGAACTGGAATATTTTCAAAGTCCGCTAAATTTCCGTCGAATGAAATTCTTGACGCTTCAAAAGATGAAGACTGAAGCTCGTTGTATTTTGTTTCAAATTTTCCAGTTACGGCGATGATGCTTCCTTCTGGCAGAGATTTTTCAAGAAAGTCCCGGTTGAATGCGACAAGCCAGGCGTTTGCGCTTCCGTCGGTTATTGCGATTTTTAAGGTTTTCATTTTGCCGTAGCCAAACCACTGGTGAGCCATTACTTTGCAGATTGTGTGGACTTTTGGAAAATTTACGTAATCTCTTAGCGGAATCCGTTTTGTTCTGTCTTCGTAGTCGCGCGGAAAAACAGAAAGCAAATCGGCCACTGTGAAAATATTCAGGCTGGCGAATTTTTTTGCCGCTGCCGGACCTACACCGGAAAGTGTTTCTACAGCGGCTCCAAGTTCAGAAAGAATCATTTACAAAATTATTGACAAAATAAAAGCTAAAAGAATTCTTAAGGCAAATTGCAAAAATAAAAGCGCGATTATTGAAATTATCAAAGCGGCTTTGTAAGTTATGCGTCTGCCCATTGCGAATGTTCTTGCGATTCTGTAGACAATCGATGAAATTGAACTGTCAATCTGATTTGCCATGAATCCGCTTGTGTTGTACGAATCTCTGTTTATCATTATCAAAATGAGCCGTATTGCAAAAAGGATTATTAAAAAGAAAATGAACGATGACGGAATTGAAAAGAAAATTCCAAGAATCATTGCCAGAATCATCTGGAGATTTATGTAGCCTCCGTTTGCAAGACTAGAAAAAAGCTGCGAGCCTGCGCCCAAAATGCATAATGCAAGCGCGGGACTAAAGTCAAAGCTTCCGAATCTAAGCCATTTTATTCCGCGGAAAAGATTCATGTATGGATCGCATATTTGAGCTAGAATATCCGCCGGTTTGCTGTATGAATAATTTGGAATCCAAGTGATTATTATTCGCAAAAGACATAAAAGAGAATATAGCGATAAAAATGCTGAAATTATTCTTAAGATAAACATGGCGTAAAACCTCCTGTGCCATTATTCAGTCCAGACTTCATTAACTCCGGAAATATCTTTTAGGCTGTCTATGTATTCCTTTGTGTTTGGAACGGTCAGCTGAGTGTTTGCCTTTACAACATAAGTTTTTCCGTCTATTTCTATATGAAAATATACTAACAAAGTTCCTGTTCCGCCAAACAAAATATCTCTAAGCGGCGCGATTTCTTTTACAGAAGAAAAACCTTGCTCAAGCTGAATATGGATGCTTGAAATTGCCTTTTGCTGCAAAGTTGCAATATCTTCAATTGATTCTACAAGAAAACTTGGAACTTCCCTTTTGCCGTCAACTTTGCCCTTGAATGCGTAAACTTTTTCGGCTTCAATCTGGCTTGAATATTTTTCCCAAACAGGAGGAAAGAACGTTACGTCAATAAATCCCTTGTAGTCGGCGAGTTTTGCAAACGCCATCTGCTTGCCTTTTTTTGTCATTATGATTTTTAAATCTTGAAGCATTCCGATTGCAATGTACGTTTTGCCAGAATTTCTTGATTGCCAAGATGATCTTCCGCTTGCTTCCAAAGACGCTTTTTCTGCCTTGTCTATTTTTGCCCAGCGTTCGATATTTTCGCTGTTGCAGGTTGCGCAGGTTTCTATTGCGGTTTTGTAGTCGTCCAAAGGATGCCCGGAAACAAAGCAGCCTATGAGTTCTTTTTCCATGTTAAGGCGCTCCATTTTTGGAAGGTCTTCGCATTCTTCAAATTTGAAGTCTTCGAATTCTTTTATTCCGGCATCTTCAAAAAGGCTTGCCTGCCCGTATTCCTTGGAAGCGTTCTTTTTATCTTCGTATTCAATTACGCGCTCAAAGTTCATGCTGAGAGTTGCGCGGTTTTGTCCCAAGTTATCGAATGCGCCGGTTTTTATAAGGACTTCTATAGCTTTTTTGTTTACGTCTTTGCTGCTCAGCCGTTCAATAAAATCCACAAACGATTTATAAGGTCCGTTTTCCTCGCGCTCTTCAACAATAGCTCTTGCGGCGCCTTCGCCCATTCCTTTTATTCCCTTAAGACCGAACACAATATGTCCGTCGATAACATCAAAAATTGAGTCGGAACGGTTTACGTCCGGCGGATCAACTGGAATTCCCATTTTCCGCGCTTCTTCAATGTATTCAGGAAGAGTGTCTGTGGAAGTGATTTCGTTGGTCAGGTTTGCCGCCATGAATTCAGCTTTCTTATGGGTTTTAAGCCAGCCAGTTCTGTATGCAAGAACTGTGTAAGCCGCCGCATGGGACTTGTTAAATCCGTAGCCAGCAAACGGCACCATTATGTCAAAAATTTCATCAGCGTGTTCTTTTGTGTAGCCTTGCTTTATTGCGCCTTCTTCAAATTCAACTTTTTTGCCCATGAGGACTTCAAGCTTCTTTTTTCCCATGGCACGTCTAAGCATATCCGCGCCGCCGAGAGAAAAGCCTGCAATCTTCTGCGCAACCTGCATAACCTGTTCCTGATAAACCATAACGCCGTAGGTTTCCTTTAGGATTCCTTCAAGACACGGATCTGGATAGTGAACGGTTTCTGGCTTCCATTTGCCTTCTATGTACTGCGGAATGTAGTCAAGCGGACCCGGGCGGTAAAGCGCGTTCAAGGCGACAAGCTCTTCCACGCATCTTGGCTGGCACTGGCGCAATATTTTCTGCATTCCCGGGGATTCAAACTGGAAGATTGCAACAGAGTCTCCTCGGCAGAACAAGTCGAATGTCTCGGAATCAGTTTCGCTTACGTTTTCTGTCTTGAATTCCGGCTCGTCTGGCTTTTTATGTTTGTTGATTATGTTTTCGGCGTAGCGGATTAAAGAAAGTGTCTTAAGTCCAAGGTAGTCGAATTTTACAAGTCCGCACGGCTCGATTATGTCCATTGTGTACTGAACCGCGACTTCACCTGTCTTTGGATCTTTAAAAACCGGCGCCCAGTCAGGAAGGGCAGTGAGTCCGATTACCATTCCCGAGGCGTGAAGTCCAGTGTTTCTGATTAAGCCTTCAAGTTTTTTGCAAAGAGCAATCCAGCGGTCAAAAGTTTTTTTGTCAAGCCCGATTGTCGCCTCTGGATTTTCGCTGACAGGAATAAGCTGTCCGCCGTCTGGAAATTTATCTGTGGGCGGTTCAAGCGCGTTTTTCAGTTTTGCCTTTGGATTGTCTGGAATACAGGCTTTTACTTTTGTAACAATTGAAAGCGGAATGTTCAGAATTCGTCCAACATCGGCAAGACAGTTCTTGGGCTTTAATGTTCCAAACGTTACAATGTGACCGACTTGAGGCTCTCCGTAAGTTTCTCTTGTGTGCTGAATGATGTTCTGCCTAAAATCGAAGTCCATGTCTATATCAAAATCCGGCATGGAAACGCGCTCTGGATTTAAGAAACGCTCAAAAATCAGCTTGAACCTGAACGGGTCAATGTCTGTTATAGTCATGCAGTATGCGACAAGGGAACCTGCTCCTGAACCGCGTCCCGGACCAATCGGAATGCCGTGTTCTTTTGCCCAGTTTATGAATTCCCAGACAATCAGGAAGTAGCCAGAAAATCCCATCTTAAAGATAATTCCAAGCTCATATTCGCATCGCCGCCTTATTGCCTGCGTGATTTCCGGGTAGCGCACTCTGAGACCTTTTTCTACAAGGCAACGCACGTAGTCGTCCTGATTTTCCGTGTAGTCTTCGTGCTTTTGAAATTCAATTGGAAGGGAAAACCGCGGAAGGCAGCCTTTTAGTTCCGGCGTTGTGTACTGATGAATTGTAAGGTTGCACATATTGGCGATTTTTATAGTGTTCGCAATTGCCTCAGGGTAGTTCGGAAAAAGAATTGACATTTCCTGCTCTGTCTTTAAGTACCATTCTTTTCTTCCGCCGCCCATTGTCTGATGAGGCTCGTCCAAAAGTTTCTTGAATCCAATGCACCTTAAAGCGTCCTGGGCTTCTGCATCGTCCTTGTTGCAGTAATGAACATCGTTTGTAAGAACAAGCGGAATATCCAGGTCTTTGGAAAGCTTTATGAGCTTGACTGCGACTTCTTTTTGCTCGTCAAGTCCGTGGTCTTGGATTTCTATGTAGTAGCGGTCCGGTCCGAAAAGCTCCTTGTATTCCTTTGCAACCCGGTATGCGTCTTCTTCCCTTCCATTTAAAAGCAATTGCGGAAGCTCGCCCTGGATACACGCGCTAAGGCAGATAAGTCCTTCGTGGTACTTTTTTAGAAGCTCAAAGTCTATTCTTGGTTTTCCGTAGTAAAGTCCTTCTGTATATGCGATTGAAGAAAGCCATGACATGTTTTTGTAGCCAGTCTGATTTTCGCACAAAAGAATAAGGTGAAAGTAGTGGCTGTTTTTTCCATTTCGCCCGAACGGAACATCGTTGTGCTCTGTGTGGCTTCCCCAGGCAACATAAAATTCTTCGCCTACAATCGGATTTATTCCGTTTACGTGGCAGAGCTTTTCAAAGTTGAGCGAGCCGAACATATTGCCGTGGTCAGTAAGAGCCAGCGCCGGCATGTTAAGCTCTTTTGCCCTTGCAACAAGCGTGTCAATCTTGCTTGCGCCGTCCAGAATTGAATAGTCTGAATGGACGTGAAGATGAACAAAATTGCTAACCGGAGTTCCTTCCGGGGCATCAGGAAATTTATGATAGTCAGCCAAGCCAAGCTCCTTGCAGTTTTTTAGATGTCCTTATTCTAATAGAAAAAGCCTCTTTTTGCTAGGCAGATTTCCTTGTCAAGAAAGGGAATGGGGGCTGTCCAAAAAGAAATGGGCGGCCCTGATTATTTTAAATTTACAGCAACTGTGCAGCCGACCATCGGGTTGTTGCCCATTCCCATGAATCCCATCATCTCGACGTGTGCCGGAACAGATGAGAATCCTGCGAACTGAGCGTCTGAGTGCATACGGCCCAATGTGTCTGTGAATCCGTAGGAAGCAGGGCCTGCAGCCATGTTATCCGGGTGAAGTGTACGGCCTGTACCACCACCAGAAGCTACAGAGAAGTGTTTCTTACCAGCGAGGAGGCGTTTCTTCTTGTAAGTACCTGCAACAGGTTGCTGGAATCTTGTCGGGTTTGTGGAGTTTCCTGTGATTGAGAATCGACATTTTCGTGCCACATGATTGCAAGGCCTTCGCGAACATTGTTATAAGACCTTATTTCCACTCAATATATTTTTCTTCCAGAAGAACTAAATCACAGCATCTTTGTTTTATGACTTTATCATGCGCTGAAAGATTAGTTTCTGCATCAAAAATAAGCTTCCGCATTTTTATGCTTCGGTTTTGGAGAAGAAAACGGAGCATAATATTTTACAGAATTGACTTCAAGCACAATACCAACATATGGACGAGTCTGATTTTTATTTTCGGCGACCTTTGTATCAAACTGTCGCAAATAAGTTATAAAATCTTCTTTTATGTGATAAAACTTCATGTTTCCTCTGTAAAAAAAATAAAAGGAGCCATTTCCGACTCCTTTATAAAAACTTGCGTTTTTTGGTTTTCACTTAATGGCAGAAACTCGCCGCTTTTTTAGCATCCCACTTACTTGGTAGGGATTCACCGCTTTTTTAGGGCTTCTCTAATATGGTGGAAGCTCACCTACATTTTCAATGTAACAAGGATATTGAATGTCGTCAAGCAAAAAGTTTACACTTCATAATTAATTCTCTAATCTGACTAAATGCAATTTACACCATTCTGTAAAAAAATCCAATTTTTTTTGTTCAGTGTACACTGAACATAGGACTTGAAATAGTCCTATGTTGCGAAAACTCGCTTACGCTCGTTTTCGCAACATAATTATATCGGCGGATGATAAGCGCGGAGGAATGTTTTCAGATGAGAAAAAACGGAAAAATTGTTGCGGCAATCGCAGTTGCAACGCTTGTATTTGGTAATTTTGCTTCTTGTAGTAAAAAAGGTGAAAGTGCAGAAAAACCTGCAAAAGAAAAAAAGACTTCAAAAGGTGTTGCTCTTAAAGAAAATCCTGCATCGGATTTTAGCTATACAATGACTGATGACGGTCAAGGTGTATTGATAAAAAAATACATAGGCTCAAGTCCTAAAATCATTATTCCTGCAACAATTGAAGGTTTGCCTGTTTTGGAAGTTGAGGATTTAGCAGATTTGGATCATGAATACGGTGATTTATATTGGGACTATTTGTGGAATGATTATCGTTATCCTAAAAATAATGTAACAATCACTCATATTTCTTTTCCAGATTCTGTTCGCTATACAGGGAATAGTAATAATGTTGCTATGTCTTTATATAACTATGACGCTCTTGAATATATAAAGTTTCCTGCAGGTATAGAAACGCATCCAGCTACCACGACCAGACCATTACCAATATTAGATGCTGTTACAGGGAAACGAACTTTAGACTCATCTATACCTAGTGTGGAAGGTTGTGATAAACTAAATAAAATTATCATTCCAGAAGGCATTAAGGTTTTGCCGAATTTTGAAGATTGTAAAGCATTAAAAAGCATAACTCTTCCTTCTACAGTTGAAGTCATTCCGACATCATGTTTTTCTGGCTGCACAAGTTTGGAAGAAATCATTATTCCAGAAACAATTACAAAAATTACTTTTGACACAAAAAGTGTTGATAAATATGGGAGAGAAACTATATACGAAAGTTACGCTTTTTCAGGCACACATTTAAATCTTGCTACACAAGCAAAGTTAAAGCAGTTAGGTTATAACGGCAAATTCTAAAATACAGAGAAATACAAGTTTTTAAAGAACTTAGTAGGACAGAAAACGGGGCTGTCCAAAAAGAAATGGGCAGCCCTGATTATTTTAAATTTACAAGAGAATTCAAATCTGCTAAAATTTAAATATGAGCAGAGTCGTAAGCGATAAAATCACATACAAACCACATAACCAGGATGGGCAGTGGCTCCTGCCACCAAGTCTGGACGAACTGGTTCCGCAGAATCATTTTGTAAGAATTGTCAGAAAACAGTAGATGAACTCGAAATTGAAGAAGCATTTGCACGAAATACAAAAGGTGGCGGAGCAAGCAGATACAATCCGGTCATGCTCCTGAAAGTAAACTGTCTTTGGACAGACAAAAGGCAATTTAAAATTCAGGCGATTTCATCTTCGGGGAAAAGAAAAAGTTGGAATTGAATGGGGATTATTGATGCTGGGATATGATTTCAAGCAACTGATTCGATTAATGAACACCTAAGAAAAAAAACAATAAACGAAAATCTACAAAATTCATTTAACATAAAAAAGACCGCCCTTTTTGAAGTCTGTTAATAACTTCTAGAACAGCCCCGTAAAAAAGCCGTTAGGCTTTTCCAATCCGTGTGGCAATCTTTCTTTTCATTGTGCATTTTGTTTTTAAGTGATAAAATAATATTCTATGAAACAAACAATGAAAATTTCAAAACTTTTTGCCGTGTTTGCGGTTATGGTGCTTGCGCTTGCAGACAATGTGTATGCGCAGAGCGACGGTTCTGACTTTGTGAGAATTCCTGCAGGCTCATTTACAAGGGCTTTCTTTATATGCGACCACGAGGTAACGCAGAAGGAATATCAAGACATAATGGGAACAAACCCAAGTAAATTCAAAACTAATCCAGACAAAGGCGAGATTCAGGAAAACCGCCCTGTGGAGCGTGTAAGCTGGTTTGACGCTATTGAATACTGCAACAAGCGTTCCATAAAAGAAGGTCTTATGCCCTGCTACAAAGCCAACGACAGCACAGACACAAGCAAATGGGGCATAGAACCCACGGCGGACACGGGTAAATGGGGCAGAAAACCTACAATGACAATCAGTAAAGAGTACAATTATACCCGCTCAACGTCGACCTGGTTTGACGTTGAGTGCGACTGGAACGCGAACGGCTACCGCCTGCCAACGAATTTGGAGTGGGAATATGCCGCAAGTGCAGGAAACAATTTAGATAAAGATGTTTACAGCGGAACGGACGATGAGTCAAAGCTTGCTGATTATGCCTGGTATATCCGCAACAGCCGCAATAAGACTCACGAAGTAAAAAAGAAAAAGCCCAACGCTTTTGGACTTTACGACATGAGCGGCAACGTGGAGGAATGGTGCTGGGGAAACGAAGGTTGTGATTATGCCAGCAATCTTCACGGCGGATACTGGGGCGTTAAAAATGGACGATACTGGAAGGTTGGCAATGGAAAGGACGGTATTATGACTTTGCAGAGCATGGATCCTAGCTGGACAGTTCCTGAACAGTTTTATGTTCTTGATGTAAAATATCAATTGCCATATAAATACGCAACCGCCTGCTTCGGATTCCGTGTAGTGCGCACAGACACAAGCACTGTTACCCAAAAGCATAAAAAGCAAGTAGTAAATCAAAAAGAAGCGGAGAGAAAAGTTCACGAGGAAGAGCAGAAGCCGCAAGCTAGGATAGCTTCTATGGAAGAAATAAGATTGAATACGGCAAAAAGTTATCTATTAAACGGCATTCCTCCGAAAAAAGTTGCAAAGATAATGGGGATGGAGCTTTCTCAAGTTAAAGAACTTCAAAAATCTATTAAAAAATAGCTGATTTACTCTGTTCTAAGGAGATTTCTATGAAAAAGACTTTGAAAATTGCCGCGCTTTCAACTTTGTTTATGGGCTTTTTTGTAAGCGTGCTGCCGGCAAAAGATATTAGTACACAGATAAGTGATGCATTTAAAGAGATTATAAAAAATCAAATCTACAGCGAAAAACAGGCGGATTCCTTGTGGTGGAAGACGAACGCGCGTGAAATGATTTTGACTCCTATCGAGGAATACGATGACTTGGGCGACAGATACTATGAATCAAAACTGTGGCAAGAAGATTCCCTTTATATCACAAGATTGCTTGTTGATTATCCTTCAGCAACTGCCAGCTATCTGCATCAACTATATAAGAGAAGATATGACTGCCTTAGAAATGTCAGGGAAGTTTGGCTCAGTCCGCAAGTTGACGCTTGGGCTTTTATAGATGAGTTGCAGGACGAATTTGTTGAAGATGAATATCAAGCAGGAACTAAGGACGACTTTATAAAATATAAAGATAGATTAATGTTTGATAGCGGCATGATGAACGGTTCCTGCACTATCTACGTGCCGGAAAGTGAACTGCCTAAAGGTCTTTTAAGCTACAGCTCAAATCCTTTGTCACCTGTATATTTTGTAAAAGTCTATTCTGGTGATGTGTACGAGGCATTCAAGAAAGGTGATTCCGCCGCAAGAGAATGGTGTCCTGGTCACGTCTATACTGGAAAAGCTTACACTGCAAGCCGCATGAAGCAGCACATGACCTGCCAGCAGCCAAACGAGTGGTATTATTCTTGCAAATGGTGCGGAAAGTGCGAGTATAATCCGAATCATACTTTCTCGGACGAGGGAACGAAGTTTCCTGTCCACGATTTTGCAAGATTTGATATTTCTGACAAGAATTATATCGGCACAAACAAGCATGGCGAAGAAGTCTACTGCCTTTCATGCAGATGGTGCGGCATTAATAAGCGCGAGTCTGATCTGGTCGATTTTACATATGAGTATTTTCGTTATGGTGCTGGACACAAGGATACCCCGGAAGTTAGAGCGGCGTACAATATGTACATGGAGCAAAAAAAAGACAGCTGGAAGAAAGGCGGTCAAAACTACGAACAGGCACTGGATGTTTCAACAAAAGTCAATTTAAATCCATGGTCTTTTGCAGTTCCAAAAAGCAAGGACGTAAAAGCAAAGATAAACGAAGAGTTTCAGGACGGAGTTTACTGGGCTGCACGAAACGGCTTGGTGGACGAGTCTGTTCTAGGAGACGATTTTACAAAGCCTCTTACACGTATGCAGGCCAGCGCAATTGCGGTAACTCTTGCAGAAAAACTTTCGGGAAAATCAGTTTCGTCTGCAAAGTCAAAGACATATTCCGACACAAAAAGCAAATATGCGCTAAAGGCGGCAGGAGCTGGAATCTACGGCGGAGCTTCGGAAGGCAAATTCAACCCCGACGGCGCAGTTGACCGGCAGCAGCTTGCAACTTTCTTTTATCAGGCTTTAATGTACGCAAAAAAGAATAAAAATGTCCGCTACACGCCTTATGAGTCAAAACTGGCCCGGTATTCTGACAACGCAGGCATTGCAGACTGGGCAAAAGAAGCGGCGGCGTTTATGGACGCTCTTGGACTTGTTGAAGGCTCAAGCAGAACAAAATTCCTGCCGGAAGAAACATTGACAATTGAGCAGGCATTGGTCATAGCAAACAACAGCCTTGACGCGCCGAATATCGGCTGGTATCAGAGCGGCCCGTCAGATACTGACAAGCTTGAACTTAGGCATTCTACAAATGACTTTCAATTACAAAACTGCGGGGCGCAAACCCAGCTTGAATACCGTTATTACGAACGCTTCTGGCGGCCATTTGCCATTCCAGAAATACCAGCCTCAGCTGCGGTGCTTGAAAGATTTGCCGTCTTAGACCCATACACAAACGAGCGGCTCTACGCGCGGAAAATCAACTTTTTTGCAGTAAAGGCAGATTAGTTCGCAAGCATAATGATAGGGGCGTATCAGCATAATGATAGTATTTGTATCATTCTAATGGTGTGTTGTGAGCCATTAGAATGACATAGTTTTTTCTGTCATTGCCAGAATAACCTTTTGTCATTGTCCAGCTTGACTGGATAATCTCCTGCGCTGTAAAAATCCGTTAGGCTTTTCTAATCCGTGTGGCAATTACTTTTCATTGTGCATTTCTTTTTAAAGTGGTAGAATGGCGCATTATGGAAAAGAATTTGTGCGTGCTTTTGAAGTCGCTTGGCTCGGAAGAAACTGATTATAAGATTGTGGCGGAAGACGGAATTTCTTCCCCAAAGAATACAGATGCTTGTGTAGAAGGTCTTGCTTTTGACAGCCGGGATGTAAAAGAAAACTATTTGTTTTTTGCCTTGCCCGGAACTCATACAACAGGCAACAAGTTTATAGCGCAGGCTGTTTCTTGCGGGGCTGGCGCAGTTGTTTTTCAGGATGAAATTACGCAGGAAGAGCATTCAAAAATCAAGGAGGCTTTGGCTTCCTCTTCAAAAAAAGTTGTGTTTGTAAAAGTTCCTTCATCACGATTTGCAATGTCGCCTGTAAGCTCGTGCTTTTATGATAATCCTTCTTCAAAGCTTGTTGTCTACGGAGTTACAGGAACGGAAGGCAAGTCTTCCACTGTTTCGTTTATATGGCAGCTCTTGCGCCTGAACGGAATCAAGGTGGGTTTTATTTCCACAGTGCAGTATTCTCTTGGAGGAGACGCTATAGACAATCCGCAGCATCAGACAACGCCGGAAGCTCCTGTTGTTCAGCGCGAGCTTTATGAGATGGTTTGCAACGGATGTACTCACGCTGTTGTGGAATCTTCCAGCCACGGATTGAGCAAAAAGCTTAACAGGCTTGGCAATGTTCTTTTTGACTGCGCTGTTTTTATGAATGTTACGCTTGAGCATTTGGAATTCCACGGAACTTACGAGCAGTACAAAAGCGACAAGGCGAACTTGTTCCGCGCTTTGGATTTGCATAATCACGAAAAAACAATTGCCGGAGTTACGACAAAAATTCCTGCGTTCGGAGTTGTGAATTTGGAAGATCCTGCGGCGTCTTATTTTGCTTCCTGCACCAAGCACAAAACCATAGGGTTCACTACGGAAGGAAAAGCAGGCAAGCAGGCTGCTTTGGGACTTTCATCTCCTCCGCTTCCAGAAATTCCAAAAGATATGCCGTACTTTTCTTGCAGAAATATAGCTTCGGCAAGATTCGGGCTTGCATTCAGCATTCACCGCTTTGAAACACACGATTCCCTTAACAACGAAAATTCTGTTGTCCATGTAAAGGCTTCTGTTCCTGGAGCGTTCAATGCATACAATATAACGGCTGCGATTTTGGCTGTGCACGGAACGACCGGCATTTCAATAGAAAAACTTGCTTTGTGTGCGCAGAAACTTACGAGTGTAAAAGGCCGCATGACTGTAATTGACGAAGGTCAGCCTTTTGAAGTGATTGTGGACTATGCCCATACGCCTTCGAGTTTTGAAACGATTTTTCCGCCTTTAAAAAACCGCGCTATGGGCAAGATGATTTGCGTGTTCGGCTCTGGCGGTGAACGCGACACAACAAAACGTCCTCTTCAAGGTGAAATTGCCGCCCGCTTCTGCGACATTGTGATTCTTACAGATGAAGATCCGCGCAAGGAAGACAGAATGACGATTATTGAGCAGATTGCTTTGGGTGCAAGAAAAGAAGGCAAAAAAGACAACGTGGATTTGTTCCTTGTTCCAGACCGTCCGCAGGCAATCAGAAAAGCGTTCAGCATGGCAAAGGAAAACGACATTGTGCTTCTGCTTGGAAAAAGCCATGAAAATTCTATAATTTACGCCGACAATGCTATAAAGTACGATGAAATTTCAGAAGCAAAGAATGCTTTAAAAGAAATGGGGTTTGCAAAATGAATGTGGTTTTAATATACGGTGGGAAATCAGGCGAGCATGAAATTTCACTTTTGTCATGCGCATCTGTAATCAGAAACATCAGCGCAAAGCACAACGTTTCTCTCATTTCGATTTCCAAAGGCGGAAAATGGTATCTTGAAGACGATTCAGTTTTTAAGGAAATAAGAAACAATCCCGAAGCCGCTCTTTGTGTTCATGAAAATGAAAGCCGTGAAGTAAAAGTTTCGTTTGGGCGTGGAAAAGACAATGTGTTTTTTGCCTGCGGAAACTACATTCCATGCGATGTTGTGTTCCCGGTTCTGCATGGAACTTACGGAGAAGACGGAACTGTTCAGGGGGTATTTGAAATGGCTGGCGTTCCATTCGTTGGCTGCGGAGTTTTGGCTTCAAGCGCGGCAATGGACAAGGAAACTACAAAAATTCTTTTAAAGAACGCAGGAATTCCAGTTGTTCCATATATGTGCATTTCAAGAAGCCAGATAAATTCAAGTTCTCTTTATGACAAGCTTATTGAAGAAGCGATTGAAAAACTTGAGTTTCCGCTTTTTGTAAAGCCATGCGCTGCAGGTTCAAGCGACGGAGCAAGTCTTGCCCGGAATAAAAAAGAGCTTTCTTTTGCGCTCATGGAAGCATTCAGCTGGGACAACAAAGTTCTTATTGAAAAAGCGATTGACGCTCGGGAAGTTGAATGCTCTGTAACTGGAAATTCTGTAACGGCAACTTCGGAATCTGACTGCACGCTTTTAAAGGCTTACGGACCGGGAGAAATTGTTCCAAAGCATGATTTTTATGACTACGATGCAAAATACAACGACCCGGACGGAGCTGAGCTAAAAATTCCCGCTCTTCTTTCAGATGACAAGCTTGAGCTCATAAGGGAAACTGCAAAAAAAGCGTATTCAGTAATAAACGCATCGGGTTTGAGCCGCGTTGATTTTTTTGTGGACCGCAAGACTGGCGAAATTTACCTGAACGAGATAAACACAATTCCGGGATTTACAAAAATCAGTATGTTCCCCAAAATGTGCGATGCAGACGGATTGGAATATTCTGAGCTTATTGATTATCTTCTAAAAGAGGGAATTGAAAATTTCAAGGCGAAACAAAGCCTTTGCACTTCAAGATAGAAAAGTTAAACCGGGAGGAAAAAATGCCGCATATTTATCCGCATGGATGCTATTTTAATTCGCTTGATGAAATAAATGGCAAGAAAATTACAATAATGGGACTTGGTCTTAACGGCGGCGGAGAGGCTTGCGTCCGCTTTTTTTTAAGGCACGGAGCTTTTGTTACCGTTACCGACATGAAGACTGCTGAACAGCTTGCGCCAACTCTTGAGTCTCTTGCAAAAGACAGATTTCTTGACAAGTCCAGACTTCACTTTGTTTTGGGCGGACACAAGATTGAAGATTTTTCCAATGCGGACTGCGTTATAAAAAATCCCGGCGTAAAAATTGAAGGCAATCAGTTTCTTGCGGCTGCAAAAGCAATTGAAACAGACATCAGCATTTTTCTGCGCTTTACAAAAGCTCCTATAATTGCAGTTACAGGAAGCAAGGGAAAATCCAGCACAGTTAGCGCGCTTTCCTACGGACTGAATCAGGCTGGCTTTAAATGCTTTTTAGGCGGAAACATCACCGTAAGTCCGCTTTCGTTTCTTGAAAAAACAGATGGAACTACTCCTGTTGTTCTTGAGCTTTCTAGCTGGCAGCTTGCGGATTTGCGCGGAAGAAAACTTTTAAAGCCAAAGATTTCTATAATCACAAAGATTGTTCCAGACCACCAGAACTGGTACGGCGACATGGACAGCTACGTGGAAGACAAAAAGCTGATTTTTGCCGATCAAGATAAGAATGATTTTACAATCCTTGACTTTGACGAAGATAACTACCTTAAAGAAACTGCTTCTCCAAAAAGAGGCTGTCGCTGCTGGGGCGATTTATTTGCAAGCGAGACAAAAGCCAAAGTTCTTAGATATAGCAAGGTCCTTTTGCCAAAGGGAATTTTCGGAGCTTATTTAGAAAAAAGCGGTTCTTCCTACAAAGGAGTTGCGCGTGTTCCTTCCGAATTTGTAAAACCAAGTCTAAAGGAAAAAACAGTTCTTGAAGAAGTTGTAATGGAAAGTCTGCAAGTTCCGGGCGAGCACATGAGAGCTAATGTTTTGAATGCCAGTCTTGCTATGTACCTTATGGGAGTTGCTCCGGCTCAGATTTGCACCGTGATGGGGCAGTGGAAAGGAATTCCTCACCGCCTTGAAAAATTCTACGACTGGAAAAGTCCTTCTGACGGACGCAAGGTTGTCTTTTATAATGACAGCTGCTCAACAGTTCCAGAAGCGTGCGCTGCGGCAAGCCAGTCATTTGATCAGCGCGTTGTTCTTATTGCCGGCGGAACAGACAAAGGACTGGACTTTCTTCCGCTTGCAAGATGTCTTGATCCGGAAAACAACACAAAGTTTCCGCCTTACGAAATCTACTTGCTTTCCGGCACTGGAACAGACAAACTTGTTTCTATGCTTGATGAGCGCGGCGTAAAATATGAAGGACCGTTTGATTCCCTGCAGATTCTTCTTGACGTTCTTAAAACCTGTCTTATGTCTGAAAACGCAAGCCGAAACTATGGTGAGGTTTTTTCTGATACTTGGCTGCCGGTTGTCTTTTCTCCGGGCGCAACCTCATTCGGAATGTTCTCAAACGAATTTGACCGCGGCGACAAGTTCAAATCACTTGTAAAGTCAATGTTTTAGGAATAGAAACTGTTAAAAACTGAAGGGATACTTCCTAAGAGGCTAAGTAATACTTCCTAAGAGCCGTAGAGATACTTCCTAAGAGGCTGAGTAATACTTCCTAAGACCCTTAGGAATACTTACTCAGGGTCTTAGGAATACTTACTTAGGGCTTTAGGAATACTCACTTCAGGTCTTAGGAAGTATTCCTTTTGGATTAGGTAAAACACAAAAAAAAGGGGCGTGGCAAGTGGTTATGTAAAAAATGTAGAATTTCTTTTCCTTGATAGGACGTTGCTATTAGTTATATAATTCCTGATTAAGTTACTTTTTTTTAAGAAGACATAAATGAACAAATCATGGTCGGAACTCAACAGGAAAATGCAGATTCAGCTTAAAAAGGAAGCGACTTTTTCGGATGGAATTGAAACTCTTTTTGAACTGCGGAAAGAACTCATGCAGGCTGCGGACGGATTTTTCCGCGATTTTAGCCGCGAGGAATTCTGCGCAATGCCTTTTATAAACGCGGAAGGCTACCATTCAAAGACGGTCGCATATTCGTTCTGGCACATTTTCAGAATTGAGGACATCGTTGCGAACACGCTGATTGCAGGCTGCGGTCAGGTTTTCTTCCGGGAAAATTACAAGGAACGCACAAACAGCCCTATTATCACAACCGGAAACGAACTTGTAAAACAGCAGATTGCAGAATTTTCACGACAGCTGAATCTTGGCGAGCTTCAAAACTACATCCACGAAGTCAAAGCCCAAACTGAAAAAATCCTTTGCGCCCTTTCCTATTCCGACCTGAAGAAAAAAGTTTCCGCCGAACGCAGAAAGGAACTTGAATCCCTGAACGTTGTCAGCACGGACGAAAGCGCCGCCTGGCTGATTGACTACTGGTGCGGCAAGGATTTCCGCAGACTTGTTCAGATGCCGTTTTCGCGCCACTGGATAATGCACATAGAGGCGGCACTTAGGATTGCGGGGAAACTGAGGAAGTGAGGGAAAATTAGTTGACAACTGCCAGCTTGTGTAGTATTTTCTACTAAGAGGTATTACTTATGACTACGATTTCGGCAAAAATAGACAATACTGACAAAAATCTTTTTGAGACAATCTGCACTTCAATGGGAATCAACATTTCGGCGGCAATCAACGCGTTCGTAAAGGCGACAATCCGCGAAAACGGCCTGCCATTTGCGATGAAGGCGGCGGACGATCCGTACATTTATTCCGAAGAAAACATGAAAATCCTGCGGAAAAGCATAAATCAGATTGAAAACGGAAGCGGTCAAGTCCACGAACTCAAGGAAATCCCTCAATGATAAAAATCTGGTCAGATCAGGCTTGGGACGATTACTGCGAATTTTTCGACAAACACCAGAAAGTCCTGATAAAAAACACGCACGAATTACTGAAAGACATTGAGCGGAACGGATTCGACAAAGGCAAAGGTCAGCCAGAAGCACTAAAGCATGAACTTTCAGGTTACTGGAGCAGGCGAATTGATTTGGCAAACCGGCTTGTTTACAAGGTCGAAGATGACAAAATTTACATTGTCCAATGCGGAACACACTATCGGCAGTAAAGACAGAGACAAAATGCTTTTTTTTAAACTGATTCTCCTTGTCACGGCAATTTCATTCATCTCATATTTTCTGACAACAACGATTGTTGATGTCGCGCTGCTGGGACGCCTTGATTTTTATTTCAGCGCAAAAACAAGGGCAAAAGAATTTCTTATCACAAAGGCGAACCGGATTGATTTTCAGGACGGATTCAAGTCTGTTTATAACAGAAACGTCTATTCCTATATTAGGAATTCAGGGATGAGCAATTTTTACAATTAATTTGAAGATATTTTTTGATAAAAATAAATTGAAAAACTGATAAGTTATAATGTGCCATGATATATTAAATTCAAAAAGTATATTTAACTTTATTTTTCAAACTCTTTATGAATTGTATTTGTAATTGCAGTAATAAGTCTTGATTCAAGTTTATGCTTGGAAAAAGCATTAAATGACTTTTCATTAAAACTGTTATGAAGTTCGAAAAGTGTTTTGTATTCAACATCAAGTGCAGATGCTAATTTCTCTACAATATCAAGAGAAGGTTTTCTTTTTCCTGTTTCTATCTGTGTTATATATGGAGCCGAAACGCCGGTTTTTTCTGCTAGCAACTCCTGGCTCCATCCTAGCTCTTGGCGCAATACTTTTATGTTTTTTTGTATCACAATTTCAATTGGAATTTCATTCATTTTATAAAAAATATAGCGAAAAGTTATACTTGACTATAAGCATATTGTTATTTATAATACTAGCACATAGCTATAAAATTACATTACGGGTAGCAATGGAAGTTTATAGATAATTTTAATTTAAGGATAACTTTATGGAGAACAAAGCAAAGAATTTTCTTCGTAAGGCAGGAAAAGTAACTCTTCCTGCTATGATGTTGATTAGTGGAGTTTGGAATGCAAACGCTTCTATTTCCACATGCAAAACAGACTTAAAAAAACAGCCAATACAAAAAAAAGAAACTGTAGAGCTAAACTCAGCAGAAACAACAAATGAAATTCTTGTAAATAGCTGGAATTTTGATGGTGAATGTAACGGCTGTGAAGCTCAGTGCGGTGGTTGTACTGGTGGATGCATGGGATGTACAGGAGGATGTACGGCAAGCTGTACCGGCTGCCTGGCAACATGTGAAGGCAGTTCTTCAGCTATAGGCGATATTTTTTAGGCATTGCCATTCTATTCGTTATTAATAAAACGAATAGAATGCGGTTTATTTATTATGAGTATGAATCCAAATTATCCGCTGACATTTACGTTTGTACTTACGCAGGATTGTCAGCTTGCATGTAAATACTGTTATCTTGTTGGTAAAAATTCTAAAAATAAAATGAAATTTTCAACTGCACGAGATGCTGTAGATTATTTAATTTCCAACCCAGAATTATTTCCTCAAGAAAGCATAGTATTTGATTTTATCGGTGGTGAGCCTCTGTTAGAAATTTCATTAATGGATTCGATTTGCGATTATATAAAAGTACAATTATATACACATAAACATCGTTGGTTTTCGAATTATAAATTTAACATATCGACAAACGGTTTGCTTTATTCTGATAAACGTGTTGAAGATTTTATTTATAAAAATAAAAATGCACTTTCCTTAACAATTAGTATTGATGGAACTAAAAGCAAACATGATGCAAACAGGATTTATGCTAATGGCAAGGGATCATATGATGATGTCATAAAACAAATTCCGAAATGGTTACATGATTTTCCAAATGCATCTTCAAAAGTTACTGTTTCAAGTTCTGATATTCCATATTTGGCAGAAAGTATCTTACATTTATTTGATTTAGGAATACGTACAGTAAATAGCAATGTTGTATACGAAAATGTATGGAAAGATGGTGATGACAAGTTTTTTGAAACGCAATTAATAAAACTTGCAGACAATATGATTGAAAATAAATATTACAGAACTTGTACTTGTTCGTTTTTTGATTCATTTATTGGAAAACCTGTGAATGATAATAATAATTGGTGTGGGAGCGGAATGTCCATGCTTGCTTTGGACAGTAATGGTTTTTTGTATCCATGTATACGATTTATGGATTTTTCACTTTCAAATAAAAAACCTCGTATTGTGGGAAATTTAAAAACTGGTTTGGATATAAATAAATTACGTCCTTTTCTTTCTCTTGACAGAAAGTCTCAAAGTAAAGTTCAATGCTTAAATTGTGATGTTGCTTCTGGTTGTGCCTGGTGTACAGGTCATAATTATGACAGCGCAAAAACAGAAACAATTTTTGAAAGAGCTACTTTTATCTGCAAGATGCATAAGGCACGAGTCAGGGCAAAGGAGTATTACTGGAAACGGATGAATGAAACTACAGGAACCTATAAATATGATTAAATATGTTAATGTTTTGCTTTCTAATTCAGCTGTCTCTTTTTGCCATTATCAGTATAAAATCCCTGATAAAATAGAATGGATGGCACCTGAAACTTTGAACAAGATTGTTTCGTTCTGCAGTAATAGAAATTTATCACTTAATTTTATCTATCATAAAATAAAAACATCAATACCTTATGAGCTAAACTCACTGATTGAACAGATTCCTCATACGAGCATTATACCGTATGGATTGGACATTAATGCAGAAGCTGTTGTAATAGAAGGAAAGGATTTTAAAGACTTAAAGAAAACAACAGACTTTTCCGAAAAGGCTATAATACTTTTGATTAGTAAAAGTGATATTTCTCAACTTCCAAAAATGTTCGAGTATTTTTGTAAAAACTGTTTAAAATTGTCAGTTATACTTTTAGATATACCAAAATATTCGAAAGAAGATATTTTCATATATAAAAAGGCTTTGGAACAATCTGAGTTTGGGCTTCTTAATATCTATAAAAAAGCAAGAATAAGTCTTCCTGAGATAAATATTATAACAGATTTATGGTTTTCAAATACAATGCATAACTGCAATGCAGGAATTGACCATATCACTTTTGGACCAAATGGAAAATTATATATTTGTCCCGCATTTTATCAAAATGATAATAATGACGAAATATCAGATGATATTAAAATTAAAAATAAACAATTGTTGGAGCTTGAATTTGCACCAATATGCAGGGAATGTGATGCATACCATTGTTTACGTTGTGTTTATTTAAATAAAATTTTGACTAATGAAATAAATACACCGTCATGGCAACAGTGCCAATTAGCTCATATAGAGAGAGAATTTTCACGAAAACTTCTAATGCATTTAAAAAAAGAAAATCCATTATTTTTGCAAATACGGGATATAAGTCCTGTTTATTATAGTGATCCATT
>ERZ1034865.534-NODE-534-length-22752-cov-4.595277_pt1 | contig 22752 bp, 38 predicted proteins | sample MGYA00520632_ERZ1034865 | MGnify/ENA primary metagenome ERZ1034865 (study PRJEB33766, sample SAMN09781738) | gut metagenome | biome: gut microbiome | host: Homo sapiens | place: Madagascar | study: EMG produced TPA metagenomics assembly of the PRJNA485056 data set...
CTTTTTAGGTCTGCCGCCTCTCTTTCCATTCTCCCGTGCTTCGGCTTGTATTTTGCGTTCCCGGTCAATCCAGCACTTCGCCAGAACGAAAATCACCTCGGCCATGGGCGAAAGCTCCGCCGGTTCTTCGCCCAGCTCCGCATACTCCCACAGGGCGGCATGGACGGTTCCCTGCTCGTTGGCAGGAAGCTTTTTAATGGCCTGTAAAAACTCAATCGGCAATCCCATCATTGTTCTTTCTCCCCCTTATACAATTCTAACCAGTCTGTTGCCGTCATTGTCACCATCCAGCATTGGCGGTTCCCCCGATGAAACACCACCGGGGTCTCTTCCTCCCGTGCGTCCCGCACTGCCTGCAACAGCGCCTGATATACGTTTAGGCGCTCCACCCGCTTGCACTCGATATGTATTCCTGGTAGTCCTACTACATCAGCGTCCCCGTTGGCCCCGGAATACTGCTGGCCACGCCGGGTATCAAACCCGCAATCCCGCAGCAGCTTCGCCAGCTCCAGTTCCCCACGCTTGCCCTTTTCCCGGCTGTTCATGCTATCACCTCAAAACGGTAAATCGTCGTCCTCTACGCCTTCGTCTATCGGGTAGTAGGCTTGCCCGCCCAGCTTCTCCTGTTTGTACTCCGCTGTGGGCCGCTTCTGGTCGCCCACGCTTGCCCAGCCGCCACCATCGCTGTCCTTTTTGCTGTCGGCAAAATGCTGTTCTTCTATCACCACCTCGGTGGCGTAGCGCTTGTTCCCGTTGTCATCCTCCCAGCTTCGTGTCTGGATACGCCCCACAATGGCAACCTGCTGGCCCTTGCGGAAATATTTGTTGGCAAACTCGGCAGTCTTGTTAAACGCCAGACAGTTGATAAAATCAGCCTGTTGTTCGCCGTCTTTTTTCCAAGGCCGATTTACCGCCAGCGTGTACCGGGTAATTGTCACATCATTGTTCGTGGTTTTGGTCTCCGGGTCTTTCGTCAATCGCCCCAGCAGCACAACCTTGTTCATGTGTTTCCTCCTCCAGATAGTTTTTACCCACCAGTTCCATCCATTGGGCCATGGTGTGGGTCTCCAGATATTTGTTTTCGCAGTCCCGTTGGATTTTTCGCCGCAACGCATACCCGTTTCGGTGTACGCTGTATGGTGCGGCGTTGTGGTATTCAGCCGTCAGCCACACCCAAAACCCCTGCTTGTCGCTCATGGCCCGCCGGGGGCCGCCGAAGATATGGTGCTTGTGTAGGCTGTCGGTGCGCCCGGTCAGGTAACAAACCTTTTCCCGGCCCTGTAACAAGCTTACGCTATGCCCGGGCTTCTTTTTTGCTGTGTAGATGGCCGCCAACTCCTTTTCAGGCTTTCCAGTTCTTCCTCGGTCATGGTCTCGATTCCCAACTGCTGGCAATCCTGTATCAGACCGTCAATCAACCGGGCCATTTCTTCCGTGTTGTATACGCTGCTGCCGTAGTAGGCCGAAAAGGTCAGGTACTCGCCATCGCTGTCCAAATCCTCGGTAATCCAGCCCAGTCCGTTGTCCGCCCAGACCTCCTGAAAGCGTATCGCCGCCGGGGCGTACATCACAAACGTGTTAAACGGGCCTGTCCGGCGCACCTGTTCCCGGTATACGTCCTCTTTGGTGTACACAAAATCGCCCTTGCTTAATTCCTCGGCTATTTTTTGGCAAAGCACCCAGCAGTAAGCGTTGGCGTTCAGGCTGCGTTTCTTCGTTTCTTTCCCGGCCTCCAGGTGTATCCGGGGCAGGCTTGCCGCCCGGAGGGCTTCTACCCCCGCCCGGACAGCAAACTGCTCCATGGCCGGAACCACGAACGCCAACTCAATGTCGCCGCTTTCCAGCGTTTTCAGGCTTACCGCTGTGGCCTCTGCCTTAAGCAGCGGGGCCGCCATTGGTTTCTTGCTCCGCTGCCCGCCGTTCTTCTTCCCGGCGCTCCCGCTCTTTCTTTTGGCACTCCCAGCACAGGGTGCGCCCGTACCTTTCCCGGCCACGCCGTGCAATCTCCTCGGCCGGCTTATAGGTCTTTCCGTCTTGGTAGCTGCCCACGGTTTTCCCGCACTCCACACACTTTTCCAGTGCGTGTGCCGGTTGCGCCGCTTGCCGCTCCTCCTTCGCCTGATACTTCGTGCGGCCCGATGCCCAGTACACGTCAGCACCAATGCCCAGCGCCTTACAGGCTACGCTTAATGCGTCAGTCAGGGCCATCTTAAACACCTCGTCACTGGTATACAGGCCGTTCTTTTCCTTGGCGATAAAGCTACTACCGCCGGTGCCCGGCACGGCTTCGCTCCATTGCTCGTCACACTTGTAATACAGGCTAATATCGACAAACCCCGCCACTTCGCCGTTGGCTCCCGGTTCCAGCCACTTCCGGTCAATGGTGTATTTCCAGCCGATTCCACAAGGGCCAAAAGCGTCTGTCAGCGCCTGAATGCGCCACATGGGGTTAATGTCCGTAAACCCCTTGATTCGCCCCGCCTTAATCTCTTTCTTCGCCTCCGGGGGTGTTTCCCGGAAACGGGTGTACAATTCAAGATTGTCCATGTTATCCCTCCGTGGTTACCGTGATTCGCAGTTCCTTTTCCACCGTCACGCCGTCCAAAATTTCCCCGTCCAGCGCTACCCGGCCATCCTCCAGCACCGCCGCCGCCTTTTTCAGTTCGGCCTTGTTCAGCTTGTATTCGGTTTTCACGCACTCCGGTGCGGCCTCCCTCAGGGTTTGGGTCAGGGCTTCCTCGTCCCCGTAGTCCCACACGGTAGTGGTACGCTTCGTAGCCTTACCGTAAGGCGTGGAGCACTTGGCCTTCGGGGCGGCCTCCAGCTCCGTCCGGTAGTAGTGCTCAATCAGGCTGCTAAAAAACCCCTCGTCCCGTTCCAGGCTTTCCAGCGTGTCCTTAAGGTAGCTGTTTATCCGTTCAATCTCTGCCGCAGCGGTCTCTTTTTGCTTTTCGATTTCGCCCCGAACCTTTTGCAGCTCCCGAAACGCCCACCACAGCCTTTCAAGGCTATCAATCTCAAACGGCTTTTTTTCTTCTGTCTCCACCGAATAGGCTTCCAGCTCAGTCATGGTTCAGGCCTCCCTTCTTCAGGTCGGCCAGCTCCGCTTCCAGCTTGCGGACGTATTCTTTCAGCCTTTCGGCCTCCTCAGTGGCCACGCCCACCGCCTTTTCCAGCGTGGCGACCTTCTCATAAAACTTCTCGTTTTGCTGGTAGGCCCACTTTAAGGCATTGCGTTTGTCTTGCAGCTCCACAAGGGTCTCCAACAGCCGGTTCTTGATTCCCGCCAAATCGTATTCGTTCCACTCCATTGACATTTTCCCCTTTCTGTGTTACGCTTTCCTTGGTTTGTTTTGCTTTGCCGCTTCGGGTGTGTCCTCACTCGTTGCGGCTTTTTTGTTTTAGCTTCCCGGTCATCCGCAGCAGGGCCAGCTGGTGCCAGCCGTAAGACACACGGTATTCGCCGCTCAAGGCGGTTATCTCAAACAGTGCGTGGTGGGGGTATACGGCTATCAGGCTCAGTCTTTCAATCAAGTCACCCTCCGGTTCTTTGCGTTTTTCGTGCAGCGTGAATCTGTCCCCGGGGTTCAACGCCCCGCACAGGCTCCGCCAACCGTCCTCGTCCAAGTGCATACTGGTGTCGGCTGCTTGTTGGATACGTGCTTCCTTGTGTAAACCGTTGCTCCACCAATGGTTCACGCCTGTTTTTCCCATGTCCATCCCTCCTCTCGCCTGTATGGATTTTCGGCAGCGGGAACCAACGGCTTGCCCGCTTTTTTCCGTGCAGCGTTTAAAATTTGATTCCAAAGCGCCCATCTGGTTTTATCCATGTTCTTTTTGCTATGTAACCGGTGCTTCTCAGCGCTTTTCGTTCCCCGATTTGCTTCTTCTGTCATTTTTCAACGCCTCTTTCAGCTGTTCAGGGGATAAATATAGTAGCCCATGCCCAAAGGTCTCAACCACTTCCTCGGCAATCCCCAACGCTTCGATTTCGTCAATCAACCGGAATTTCGATACCATATTTTTCAGCCCCCTTTCGTTTGTCGTCAGCCGAGCCAACGCATTCACGGTTCCGTGAAAATTTCAACGGAGCCATTATTCCCCCCATTGTTCGGCCATGGCTTTTGCAACGCCGGGGAAGGTTCCCTCCAAGCTACCAGCACTCTCAACGGAACGCACCTCCTAGCCACCCGAATACCGCCGCCCCGGCCATTCCTCCGAACATCCCAACGGTGGCGGGGAGGTCGGCCATTGTGTTGCATTCCATACCCCCAACACAGCCTATTGCGACAATGAAACATAGGGCCGCAAGGGCTAAGAATTTAATTTTCATGTCTATCCTCCAACGGTGCAAATTCGCCGCACATCAGGTTATCGGGTTTGATTTTGGCGGTCACAGTTCGGTTGGATTTATCGGATAGCATGGCTTTCAGGCCGGCGTAAATACCATAGTCATAGTCAGCTTTAATCCACTCGCCAGCTTTAATCCACCAGCCAGCTTTAATCCACCCGCCAGCTTCAATCGACCCGCCAGCTTTAATCGACCCGCCAGCTTCAATCCACCGGCCAGCTTTAATCCACTCGCCAGCTTTAATCCACTCGTCAGCTTCAATCCACCAGCCAGCTTCAATCGACCCGCCAGCTTTAATCCACCAGCCAGCTTCAATCCACCAGCCAGCTTCAATCGACCCGCCAGCTTCAATCGACCCGCCAGCTTCAATCGACCGTTCGACAACAATCTTTCCCGCAAATACGACCGCCCCATCGGTTTTGATTTCGTCCACAGCCAGTACATCGTCTGTCGGCCCCAGCTTGTCCAGCAACCAGCTTGCAAAATCGGGGTGGCCATGCTCGCAAGCGGTGTCCAGAACCTTTTGATACTCACCGCCATCGGGGTGGTGTTCTGCGAAGAATTCACGCCCCTCTTTGCATGCTCCCAGTTCAATCAGCGTGTCCAGCGTGATTAAGTCAGTTCCCTTTCTCATTACTTTTCCTCCTTATTGCGCCAGCCACTTTGCAATAGCGACTTTCGCATACATCGTTCCACACACCGGGGTAAGGTATTTCTGAACGGTGTGTGGGCTTAAACCAGTGTAAACAACTACATCTTTCTGGTTTAACAGTTCTTTCCCCGGAAAGGCTTTGTCTAGCCGTTCTAAATTATCTCGGAATCCCTCTTTCTCTCTTGGCATAATTTCCCCTCCTTTGTTTGTTTCTACCGCCCGGAAGCCAGCAGGTTGATTAGTTCCCACCATTCTATATCGAGAACGGGGGCAATCTGCTTTGCCGCTCGGACACTCATGTTCAGCTCACCAGAGGAGTATTTCAGCACAGTTCCGTATTTCAGGCCAGTGACGTTGCTGATTTCCTTTGCGGTGAGCTTCTTTTCTCGTAGCAGCTCTCCAAACTTCATTTCAACCATCCTCCGTTGACCGTTCCCATTTTTTGTGGTAAGATTTACCTTGCAAGTACTATGAAAGGGAGGTGGTATCTTTGACCAACCTTTTGTATTTGCACTGTTCCATTTGAATGACGGGGTATAGCGGAATCGGCGGATTTCAGGAACCCCGTCAAAAGTAATTGCAGTAGTGTGGCAGACCTTCCGCCGCATAAGGCAGGCCTCCAGCTGCCCAAGTTGCGCTGCGTCACAAGACACTATGAGGCAAACATAGTGCTGTCTATGGCCATAGGCGGCTGCAAGGCGCAAATGGTACAAAACCGGAGGGGCGTCATGTGTCGAGTTTGCCCTCGGCGCATGGCGTCATTTTTTATCCCCCCTCCCCAAAAATCTCCTCTACCGTGGTGTCCAGTACCCGGGCTATGCGGATTGCCGTCTGCACCCGGGGTTCCTTTACTTCGTTCTCGTAGTAGATATAGCTACGCTCCGAAACATTTGATTCTTTTGCGACTTGTGCTTGCGTCTTGCCGGACGCTTTGCGGGCCGCTATTAACTTCGTGTTCATTTCCCCCTCTCTTTCCGATTGACATGCACTTTAGTTCATGCCTTACCTGTATAATATCATGCACTTTAGTTCATGTCAATGCTTTCCCCAACATTTTTTGGAGGTGTTGCCATGACCTTCCCCGAAAGAATTATTCAACTAAAGTCTGAGCGCCGACTACTGCAAAAAGATATTGCTTCCTCCATCGGGCTTTCCCTCCGGGCTTACCAGTATTACGAGAAAGGGCAAAAGGAGCCAACTCTTTCCGTTCTGGTGCGCCTCGCCGACTACTTCAACGTATCCCTCGACTACCTCGTGGGGCGCTCCGACAACCCGGAACGGCATTAGCACCCCAGATGATTCACAATGTCTCGAATCATGGCCGTGCCGCTGTCCATGGCTACGTTGATTCTCCGGCTCCCACCGAGGAACCGCACCTCTACGATTTCTTCGTCCTTGTCGTAGGTCAGCGATACAAGGTCAAAGGCGTTGTCGGTTGCCCGTAGAGCTTCGGCCAGCAGGTCGCAGATTTTTTGTTTGTCCTCCATTGTTTCCCCTCCTCTTGCTTAATCAGTTTTCACGCCTGTCCAGCCAGTCTCGCAAAATCGTAACCAGAAGTGCGTTCATCGTGATTCCCAGCCGCTTGGCCTCTGCCCGCAGCGCCTCTTTTGTTTCCTCCGTTGTGCGGATAAGTACCTGTGCCATTTTGTTCACCTCCGTTTGATATCTTTATGATATCACTTTCCCTCTTGTGTGTCAACATCTTTTTGATATCTTTTTGATACCTTGCCGTTGATATCACTTTTGAATATAATTGATATCAAATAAGGGGAGGGAATGTTATGGGGATTCAAACTAATCCATATCCGCTTCGGATTGAAAAGTCGTTGATGGAGAAGCTAAAGATTGTCGCTGCCAGCAATGGCAGGTCAGTAAACAAAGAAATTGAATATCTCATCCGGCAGATGGTCGCCGCCTATGAGCAAGAACACGGGGCTATTCCCGTCCAGCCTGATGGCCTTTGTTGATAAGCAAAAGAACATAGGCGTTAAAACTTATCCCGTGTTCAACTGCTTCCCGGTGGAGTGCTTCTTTTAAGTCATCGGGTAGCCGTAACGTGACCGCCACTCTTTCCCCCTGCCCCGGCGGGGGCTTTTTTGTGTCCTCCATTGTTTCCCCTCCTATTAGCCAATATCGTCAAAGAACCTTGTCCATGAAAAACCAAGGGCTTTGGCGATTTTTTTTGCGGTTTTGACAGTGGGATTTTTGTCCCCTTGTTCGATACGGTGGTAGGACGGCTGCGATATTTGAGCGGCCCGGGAAATTTCTTTTTGCGTTTTATTTTTGCTGGTTCGGATTTGATATAACCAATCTCTCACTTGTATCACCTCTGTATAACCAAATTATAAACGATATGTTGGCATATGTCAATACCCGTTGGGTATTTTTTTATTGTTGGCAAATATACCCGCAGGGCATATAATCTATATTGAAAAGTTTTTACAGGGGTAAGGTTGGTATGAATAGAATAAAGGATTGGTATGAATAGAATAAAGGAATTGAGAGAACGTTCCGGGAAGCAACAAAAAGAGATGGCAATAGACCTCGGAGTAAGCCAGCCAACAATAAGTTGCTGGGAAAACGGGGCTAAGTCTCCGTCTGCCAAAAGTGCGGAAAAGATAGCCAGCTATTTCGGAACAACTGTTGATTATGTGCTCGGGCGTGAAACGCAAGAAAACGAAAAAGATTTAGAAAGCTCAATCCCGATGGTTGAAGTACAGGCATTTAGAAGAAACCTCGCTTTTTTTAGAAACCGGGCCGGATTGTCTCGTCGAGAGGTGGCTTCGCAGCTCGGAATTACAGCGCAAGCCTATGGAAACTACGAAAACGGTATCCGCACACCCGACATTTTTACCGCCCAGCGAATTGCCAAAATCTTTAATACCACGGTTGATAGTCTGGTAAGCGAAGAAAAAGCCCGTCAGGGGGAATCCCCTAACGGGCCGGAAGCCTTCAACCTTTCTGCGGAGGTCGATAATCTGACGGAGGCACAAAAACAAGCATTTGCCCTTTTCCTGAAAGAATTGAAAGAACCATAATTGCAAATCTTTTTTCTTCTTCGTTCAAACCGTGGAGCTGTTGCAAGATTTCTTCCTTTGCGTTCATAGTTGGTTCTCCCTTCGGGGTCGACTAACAATCCACCATGGTTTGTGTAATATTTTAGCACTAGTTTCCATAACTTTCTAGGGCAATGTTTCACAAAAGCGGCAAAGAAACGGTAAAGAATTTAAATTTGTAATAAAACAGAACCCCGCACCGGGGAGGGTGCGGGGCCTGTAAAAAGGATGAAATGCAAAAGGAGAAACAATAGAACAAGTAACAGAAGGGATTCAGGGGGGCAGGGGGATGCCCCCTACAATTACTGTACCACATTATTAAGGTTTACGCAATAAAAAATCCCTGTGTTCCAGCACAGGGAAAAAGACTATACCGGGCAGGCCGGATATAGCCACCACCAAGGTCATTATATCACCTGCCCCGGGATTTTGCACGCAAAATTCAGAAAGGGCGGGTATTTTTATGGTAAAACGCAAGGACGGGCGTTGGCAAGAAACACTCACCGTCACCGAAAACGGGGAAACTCTCCGAAAATACTTCTACGGCAAGACAAAGGCCGAGGTGGCCAAAAAGATGGCCGCATACCAGCAAAAACAGGAAGCTGGCCGCACCTTTGCAGCCGTTGCGGATGAGTGGGACACCTACCACAGCGAATTGGTCACCTACAACGCCCACGTTGTTTACAAGGCCCCTTACCGTATGGCGGTTGACCGCTTTGGGGATATGCCTATTCGAGAGATAACTCCCCCGCAAATCCAGCAGTATATCAAGCAGATAGCCGCCAAAGGCTACGCTCGGCGCACAGTAGCCGGACACCTAACGCTGCTGAACATGATTTTTGACTTCGGTGTGGTGTCCGGGGACTTACTCACCAACCCCACAGCCAGTGTGGCTATCCCCCGTGGGCTGAAAACTACCCCTCGAACCGTTCCCGACAATTCGGATATTCAGAAGATAAAAGACAATCTCCATCTGCCCTTTGGCCTGTTCGCCTACCTACTTCTCTACACCGGACTGCGCCGGGGCGAAGCGCTGGCTTTGACTTATGAGGATATTGACCGGGTCGCCGGGGTAATCCACATTAACAAGTCGGTGTACTTTGATGTGAACCAACCAGCCGTGAAAGATACAAAGACGAAGGCAGGAACACGCACCGTCCCCCTGCTGGCACCGCTGGAAGCCGCTCTGCCACGCAAGGGCCGTGGGCCGATATTTTGTACTACCGATGGAAAACTGCTCACGCAGACGGTTTTCCGGCGGCGCTGGGCGGCCTATCAAAAGGCCACGGGGATACACTCAACCCCGCACCAGCTCCGTCACCTCTATGCCACCATTTTGTTTGAAGCGGGGATAGAGGACAAAACAACGCAGGAGATTATGGGGCACTCGTCCATTGCCACCACTCGGGCAATTTATACCCACATCCGGGAACAAAAGCTGGCCGAAACGACCAACAAACTTAACAGCTATTTTGGGCAAAATATTTGACACCAATTTGACACACAATCCTATGCTATTTGGTGCTAAAATTTGCCGATTTTTGCCCCGCCAATGTTTTAAAAAAAGTGCGTGTAACCCACGGAAACACGCACTTTTTCGTGGATGAAGATAGCTGGACTTGAACCAGCGACCTCTTGCATGTCAACCATGCCAAAACGGCGGCTTTCCGCCATTTGTTACAGCACTGACACCCTGTTGACAAAACCGCACTATTCCTGAGTTTTCATATCATCTATTTCTACGGGCTTTGGTTCGTCACTCCAATCCAACAATCCCCACCCGTTAAGGCTTTTGATTATTTTTGGGTTGCCATCTTCTATGGGCCGTTTCCCGTGGAGCGAACGCTTGGTCTTCGCAAATCTTCCCGTCACTCTATCTATGTTCTTTTCGGTTGGTTCGCAACCAAAGTATTCTTGTATGTGATTCCTCACCCAGTCCTTTAAATTTATAACTCGTACAACTTCTCCTTCCGGGCTTACCAACACCCATTCTTTTGACCTAATGTTTTGTGGCCCCCTTTGGTTTATCGGGTTTTTCATGGCTGCCGCATGAAAGTTTTGCCCAATTTCATAGTATACGGGGTTGTTTTTCCACCGCTCTACCATTTTCTCCCTTGCTTCGGGAGGCCATTTGTTGCTTATTCCGGTTTGGAGTTCTGCCCTCAGTTTTTTGAAGCACTCTCGGGAACACGTCTTTGTTGAGACGGTTTTGGTGTAAAACTCTTTCCCGCAAACCACACAAGTTTTGAGATACCTTGTCTTTGCCCCTTTTACGGACGGTTTCTGTCCCAAAATAGCACGATATTTTCTATGGCACTCATCGGAACAGGTTTTTCTCACGCTCCGGTGTGGAGGAGTAAACTCTTTCCCGCAAATAACGCAAATGCTCATCTCGTTCTCCCCTTATCTCATTCTCCCCGTTTCTTGTGTTTATAATACCCCAGTTGCCCTCTTGTTTCAATCGTTTTTAAAAATAAACACACAAAAAGGCCCCCTTCCGGGGGCCTTAATTCTTTTGGGAAGATAATATTCCTTATAGCATATATTTTACAGCCTGCCCATTCTGTCTAACACCACGAAAATCCGTAGCATATCCTCCGACAGATTCAGCAAATTCGGGTCGGCAAAGGCCCCGGCGGCCACCAGCTTCTCAATGGTGGGCCGTCCCCATTCGGGCAACGATTCCACGGTTTGATAGTACATAACTTCGTCCTCCTGTTGTTTCTGTTTCAGATAAAAATCCAGCCGTCCACGGAAAAAAGCCCAATTAAGCCCGGGCTGAATACAATCTTTTTTGATAAAGATTCGTGGACAGTCTTTGGGATACCAGTCACGGTGCCACTTAATGTCAGCAATTCCCAAATTGTATTCTCTCATTTTGTCGGCCACAAACTCGGCGGTAGTGTCCAACACGCCCCGGCGGTTGCCGCTTTCAATCATTTCAACGCTAACTGAAAACCGATTTCCCACCGTGTTTTTACAGTGATAGGCCTCCTCGGTGTCGGGAATGGCCTGAATCACCTCACCGTCACCCACAACGTAGTGAAAGGACGCTTCCCGCTGGTTGGCCGGATTCTCCAGCCAGTCTCGTTCGTTTTGCGGAGTACTGTTTGGGTTGGCCGTGCTATGTAATGTAATACTTTTTACAGGATAATTTCCCCCGGGCCGCCGAAAAAAGCCTTTCGGCAACAACTGCTTCTTTAATTCGTACATGGTTCCCTCCACGCCTTTGAATTTGTGGGGCGGTTTAAGCGATTCCCGCCCCGGTCGATAAATTACACGCCGAACAGGCAAAACGCATTCTAGGCCCCTTGTAGGCCGTTCTGAGCGGTCATGCAAAAACAGGCCCCCTTGCGGGGGCTGTTTCGGTTGGTATGTAAGCTTACATACAGGCCTTGTACAGGGCCACGATTTCGGGAATTTCGGTCATTTTGACCCGTGCGCCGCTCAGGGCGTTCCCGCCGATATAGGCGGTTTCGAGGTCGTACATGGTCACGTCCTTCCCCTCGTGCAGGGGATACCCGTGTTCGCAGGGGACTTCGGTCTCCACCACCTTGCCGGTGGCGTATTCCTTTGCGGTTTCCCGGCCCTCTACAACGTGCAAGATACCGCCTTTGTCGATGTACGCATAATTCATAGCAATGCCTCCTTTGGATTGGTTGTTTTTATGGTCTGCTGCCATCCGGCAAGCCCCACCAGCAGTTAATAACATGGTCAGCCCTCCCGTACCAGAGTGATGGTTTTCGTCAAATCGTCCCACAGCACCGCATACCCCAGCAGTTCGGCCACGTTCCGCAGCGGCACGAGGGTGCGCCAGCTTTGGGGGTCAACGATGGGGGCTTGCTCCCAAGTTTGGGGCTTCCCGTCCACCAATACCTCCTGTTTCCCGATGACCATTTTGATAACGTGTTCCGACAGGCCGTCATTTTGCAAGTCCACACAACAAAAAGCGTCCAGCCAGAGTACCCGAAGGCCGGTGTCTTTCGTGCGGTAGTCCAGATAATCATAGGGCAGCCAGCCGTAGCCGTCTGCGCCCCAGTCGGTGCCCCAGCTGTTCTTAATCAGCAGGTGCCCGGTGTGCCCGGCATGGGCCAAAGAATCATCATACCCCACCACCGCCACGGCATGACCGCCGATGGGGATAATCTTATCCGGCAACGGGATAAACGGGGCTTCTTTTTTCACGGCGTAGATTTCCCTTGTGGCCTGAAAACCTAACGCTACCGGCTTCCCCAAGGCCAGCGCTTCCTTGATTTCCTGCACGCTGGTACACCGGGCGTAATTCCCGGAGCGATACCGATACCCATAGATTTCATTGGGGAATTTCAGGCTGCCGGGAACATACTGTTCAAAGGGACAGAACATTTCCAGCACCGTCCCGGTCTTGCACATGGCCTTCATCAGCGCCAACAGGTCGCTGCCCTCCTCGCCGGGGTGGTCGTCAATGGCCTTGACCTCTTTCGCCAGCGCAAGGGGCGACATATCCTGCTGGTAGCCCTTTTCCTTGTATTCCTGTACGTTCTTGATTTCGGCCCCCGTGAAGCTATGGCAGAACCCGGCCTCGCCTTGGTCACGCACCGGGCCGCAGCACTCCCGCAGGGACACCGCCTTCGGCAACGCCGCCGGGGCCTTTAACACCGACCGCAACAGCCAGTCGGTGGCGGTCTCCGGGGCCTTTTGTAGGTTCAACTTGCGTTCCATGTTATTCCCCCTTGTCGGTTTTCCGGGTGAAGAAGTAGGTGATGACAGCGGTCACCACGGCGGTGTACAGCTCCGTGGGGATGGGCGTGTCCTGCTTAACTGCCAGATAACACAAAACCCCCACCAGCGCAAAGGTGACAATGCTTTTCACCTCTACCAACTTCGCCAGCTTTTCCTTGATAACGCCTTGCTTTTCAGTCATTTCCGTGCCCCCTTTCCAGCTCATCAATTCGGTGGTGTGCAGATTTCGTGGATTGCTCCACCGCCACCATACGTTCTACCAGATTATTGTGCTTGGCCACCTTCGCCTCCAGCGCCGCCAGCCGGAAGGTCACAAGGCGGTTGCTCTCCCGTACCCCGAACCAGCTGCCGCAAATCGTGCCGACCATGGCGAGGGCTGCCACAATGATAGTTGTCCAGTCCATTTAAAGCCCCTTTCTATACGCTCCATGTGTATTCGTCATAAAAGTATTCGATTTTTGTCCCCTCTGTGGTCGGGTAGCTAGCGCTATACTTTAGCTTGTCGCTAACATATGCGTTTGTGCCATACAGCGTTAGAACCAGCTTTGTATAGTTGTTTTGTGTGACATATTCAAATTTGCAGCTCACTCCGCTTTGCGGGGTCGCAGCCGTTACTTCCAACTCCAAATATTTTTTATAGGTCGGGTCAGACACGGCTGATTGCCCATATATCTGATAATAGCCATACAGCCTAACCTTGGTAAACTTCACATAGACTGGACTATTGATTACGGGGACAAGCTCAGTAGGAACATTTATATAGGCGATATATTTCCAACCGTCATAATCTGAACCACCTGTATCCCAATAAGGAGTAAAACCAGTGGTAATCAGGCTCTTATGAGTGACTGTATATCCCGGCCCGGTTCCCGTGAGCAATGTCCCCGCTTGATTATAGGCGGTTTTCCCGGATACAATGTCCGCCGCCGTGGCCGTGGTAGCCGTGGCCAACGCAGTCCCCGTGACCTTTTCGCCGTCCACATAAGCGGTCTTTCCGTTAAAGATGGTGGCGGCTGTTGCAGTTGCGTCACTGGTGTCTGTGCCACCCAAAATCGGATTGAATATCATAAACAAAGCACCTCCACCGATAATGCCTCCGTGGGTTTCTTTTTGCATTGGAACGTCAGGCTATTAGCCGCCTGTGCTGTGCAGCGAACCCCGGCAGAGGAATAAGCGTCCAGACTGGAGGGGGCCGGGGAAACAATTACGTTGCTTACTGCCGTTACGCCCGTTGCGGTCACAGACTGAGTTAAGGAGGCCGTCCACCCAGAAGCGGTCAGCGATACCGTTAGGGCCTTAACCCCCAGATTTTCCAACGAAATGTTGTCAACAGCGTCATTCAGTGCGTTTGTTTCGTTCTGGGCGGCGTTGACCTGTTTCATCAGGTAATTGTAGCCGTGCTTTGCGTCCAGCCCCACCTCTGTGCCGTTGGGGCTGATAATCTGCCCGGAAGTCCAGTTCTCGGGCAAGTCTGCGGGTAGTTTTGCCATTAGTCTGCCGCCTCCTTAACCTTGATTTTGTGTAGGAAAATGGTATTATCCGCAATCGCCACATACACCGGGGAGGACACCAGCACGTTCCCGGTGGAATCCAGCAGCGCCAACGAGGTCACGGCGCTGGTGTCGGAGGGCTTCACCGTGTACTGGATACAGGCGGTATCGCCCTCGGTGTACTTTGTCAGCGTGGTAATATTAACGCTGCCGTTGATTTTCGCCGCCGCCACATCCCCGATAACGAAGGTGGCCGTGTCGGTCAAAAGCTGTGTCTGAATGCTGTTTTTGGGGATAGTGACCACTCCTTTCTCCTGTGCGCTGGAAAAGGGCTTTTCCCCCAGTCCCCAGCTGCCCAGCTTGTAATTCCAAACGATTTCCGCTAAGGAAAGGGAATGCCCCAGCCCCAGAGCGTCCGAAACCAGCGGGCGGTTGATATACACGATGTGCGCCGGTTTAATCCCGTTGATGGTGTACGCCACTTCGGTGGCCCATTGCTGGTTCTCCACGCTGGATTCGATGTACAGCGTATAGTTCGGGTAGTCCACCGTCACCGTCCAAAGCCCCGGCCCAATAATCTGGTCGAGTTTTTGGTACAGGAACCCCAACGTGAACGGGGGGCGGGTAGAAATACGGTTTAAAACACGCTGCCGCCGGAACGCCAGTGTTTCGGTGTCGGGGTTGGGGACAATATTAAATATATGCTCCCACATAGCCACGGCGGTTTCGTCCATGGTCTGAAAAAAATAGTTGTCGGCCACAGTGTTGATTTCGTCCGCCAGTGCCGCAAACTTATCCGTTTCGGCGGTCATAATCGCCTGATAGTCGATTATCCGCCGGAACCAGTCCGGGAGGTATTCCACAAGATTGCTGTTAAGCCGATACACTAAGCGTCACCGTCCCCATCATCGGAACCTGCTGCGTGGTTCCGGTCTCCGTCAGCACAAGGTCTTGCGTCTGGTTGTTCAGTTTCGTGTTCTCGGCGTTTAAAACCCCGGTCACACCCACAATCGCCGCCACAATCTGCGCCCGGTACACATTGGCCGTATACGTTACGCCACCGGCCACCACGGGGGTAGCCCATGCTTTCCGCACACTTAACAGGTACGCCGCAATGGCCGCTTCAATGGCCGGTTTCACCTGTCCAACGTTGTACCCCGGGGCCAGTGTCAGCGTGGAGGACACGTTCACAGTGACCGCCGTGGGGGCGACCACAGTCACCTTTGCACCGATGGGCGCAATGCCCAGCCCCAACCCCTGATTGGGGGGCGGGTCAACGGCGTTCTGGACGGTTGTGACCAGCGTACCGGAGGCCGGGGCGAAGTCCGCACCCAGAATGGAGCATTTCACCGTGCCGCCGCCGTCCCAAGTGGGGTACACCTGCACCGAACCCACGCCGTCAATGGCGGGGATTTCCGAACGATACGAGGCCACGTTCCCGCCAAAGGGGCGGTCGGTCAGAGCGGTAATCAGACGTGCCCGGAGTTCTTCATCGGTCTCGGTATCGTCACCGGGCACCAAAATATCCGTTAATTGCGCCGTTGTCAGCCCCGCAATGAACGTAATCGGCAAAATCGTCCCGGAATAGCTGTTCCCAATCTCCCCGGGGGTCTCGGCGGTCAGCTGATACTGGTTAGCGGTATCCGTTGCCGCCGTCACGATAAAGTTGATACTGGTTGCGCCGTCCACGGTGGAGAACCGGGAACCCAAAGGCACGGCCATGTTAAACACGCCCAGCCGCACCGCCGCAGAGGCCGGATACCGGGAAATGCCGCCAATAATCGCTAGATAGTCCAGTGATTGGCCTACCGCCGTCTGGACGAACGCCGCCCGCTGCACCTGATTCAGGGTCAGGTAGTATTCCTCCAGCGCATACGCCGCCGGGCCTAATGCTGTCTGAATCATGCTGCCGTCACGCTTGTCCAGCGTGTCCGGCACATCGTCCAGCATCCCGGCAAGGATATTCTGGTAGGTCTTTTGGGTAAAATCAATCAAGCCAACCCCACCTCCATCTGTTCTTCGATTTCCCCGAACACGGTGTTGACCGTGAAAGAAACCGTCATTTTATCGCCGGAAACCGAATGCTTAAAGCCGCTGATTCCCCGGATATGGGAATCCACCGAAAAAGCGTCCTTTATCCGGCGTTGGAGTTCCACGGATACATACCCCGGTTGTTGGCCGATTAGCCCATCCCAGCGCATACCAAAATTCGGGGTGTAAATCTGCCATCGGAACCGCTCCACGTTCAGAATCACTTCAATGGTCTGGCGTACCGCCGTCAGCCCGTCCACCTTGCCGCTGATTCGATGGGAGACCGGGTCGGCGTAATAGGTCAGCCCCGGCTGGTTCCGGAACGTTACGCCCCCGGAAATATCTATGTTTGTGCTCGGTAAAACGCCCATGTTACACCTCGTAAACCTTAGATAGCACGATAAACTTTTGTCCGTTCTGTACCCGCAACAACAGCACCTTGTCCCCGGCCTTTAGCCCGGGCTGGATGATAACAAACCCGCCCTCGCTGGGCACGGCCTTCCCGTCAATGTACCCCTGTACCCCGGACAACTCCGTGGAGCAGCTCCCCGCCGGTTGGCAAACCCCTTGGTTGTTGTAGAGGTCGGTCAATTCGTGGGTGTGCGTGGTCTCGTGGGAGTGCGCCAGCGAGGTAAACTTCTTTTCGATAACGGATTCCGTTAGGATAAGCACCGGGGCTTTCAAGGGGGCCATCATGCCGTTTATGCTGATTTCCAGCGGAGAGGCGGAAACCACCGTGCCCACCCGCATATCCGTGGGCTGTGAGGCCCCTTGGCTTTGCTGTGCGATTTGATGTAGTGCGTCCAACAGCTCCATACGCTTCCCCCCCTAAATGGCATACAGTTCCAAAGTCATGGTGTGGTCGGAGTTCCGGAACGTGTGCGTGGCCTTTTCAATCAACATCCATTGGTCGAGGTCAATGTCCCCCAGACCTTTCACCTGCATGAGTACCATTTGCCCGGCGTTCAGGCCCAGAACCCCCAGCGCCTCGGCGGTCACGGTACGCATTCGCCGGTTGTAATATTCCAGCGTGGCCTCGGCCTGTGCTTTCAACTGGGCTTCGTTCACGTCCCCGTCCACGGTCTGGTACAGCTGCAAAAGCCCCCAGCGGCCAATGGTATCGGAGTTCTGAGCGATATACACGTCCGCTTTACCCGTTGATTCATTGGGGTGAACCAGCTTAACGGAGTTATAGGTCTGCTGGTCAATATCGGTTTTGTAGTCGTAATCGGTCATCAGCGATTTGTCGCCCAGCATGACGTTGGACTTCATATCCCCGGCGGCCTTGAGGGAAAGGCCGTCCCCGTTGTCATAGAACACATACACCACACCGGTGTTCAAGAGCGTCTGGTTCACGGCCTCGCCGATAATATCAAGACAAGTCTGGTCTTCCTCAATTAACGAGGGAATGGCATACCCGGTGTTCGCAATCTCGCCCATGGGGAGTTCGAGGTCTGCGCCGATTTGCCGGATAATGTCCCCGGCGGTCTGCCCGTAAAACGCATAGGAGGCGTTGGCCTTGAGATACCGTAGCCGGTCATAGCAGGTCACATCAATCACGCCCCAGCGGTCTTTGCTTTTGGTGAACACCCAGCCAAAGAACACCAGCTTCCCGTCCACCGAAAACCGTACCACGTCACCCTCCACAAAGGAAATATCCCCGGCCTTTATCAGTGTAAAGTCCAGCTGCCCCGGTTGCCCGGTGCGGTTGGTGGTATAGGTGGCCTCCGACACACAAGGCGTAGCGTCCCACAGCTTCCCGGTGCGCTTCTCTAAAATAATCAGTTCGCAGTTGGTCACTCGCTCACCACCTGACAATCTTCACGCTTCACCCAGCCAAGTGCGCCGCCGCTTTCGGTGTTGATATGCACCGGGTACGCCCGGGTGTCGTCATTGGTCACGATGCGAGACACCACAAAGGTACCGCCATTGCCGTTCCCGTGGGGTTCGTCGCCGTAGCTGCTGTAATAGTAGGGGCCGTTGACAACAACTTTACTTCCCACCACCAGCTGCGACTTGGGCACCTCCCTCGGGGTTTCCGTTGTGGCCACCGCATTCCCGCCGGTTGAATCGGTCTTGATGGTCACGGTCAGGGGCGTGTAATCCTTATACTCGGTCAGTTCCAAATCGTAGTAAAAGTCCCCGGTTTCGGCCCCTCGCTCCTCATAGGAAAAGCCAGTCACCAGCACCGGGAACCCTGCGTCCTCGGTCATGTACTGCTCGCCGTTCTCGTAGTACCGGACGGGAGTATACACCAGGATTTCTTTTTCGGTCATGGCCCGGTCGAAAAAGTCAAGGTAGAACGCCGCCGTTTCAAACTCTCCCACGGTCAGGGTCAAGAGGTCAGGCCGCCCGGGGAAATAGCTGGAAATTTTAATTCCACGCAGACCGGGGGTGCGGGGCACCATGATGGGGCCAATCCCCAAAACGTTGTAGTCCTCGTTTTCTGTGTCACGGGCCACGGGGAGGGTTTCCGGGTTAATCGGTAACCGAACCAGTAGCCCATCGGTCTGCCGCTGGAAAATAATACTGTAATCGTTTCGCATGGCCGCCTCCTTAGAATGCCCGGGCTGTAGTCCGCACCGAACCGGACGCAGCCTGTTCCACGATAATGTCACGAATTGCCGCCGCCAGCGCCCGGCGGTCTTCCGGGGTGTTCCCGGTGTTCGCCCCGGTCACGTTAATGACGGGGGTCTGTGCCGTCAGGTTGATGTTATTGATATATTTTCGGGTAGCCAAATCAACCAGCGATTTAATGTCCTCCTCGGTTTTGGACACGCTTTTTTCGATGTTCCCGGTGCTCTCGGCAATGCTGTTCACGGGCACCTTAATCGCATTAGTCAGGTTGCCAAAAGAAAGGCTTCGCCCGAAATCTTCTCCGAGCTCCCGACCTTTCTTCATGTATTCTTCTGGGTCAAGGAGTTCCCACGGCTCCACCTTGTAGGCATTTTGGGGCAGGCGTTCTTTCAGCCCAACTCGCACGGTTGCCACCTTGTCCGCCAGGCTTGTGCCGAATATTGCATCTATGCCCTGTGCAAGCTTTTGGATTTTTTCCAGCGAACGGTCGGCAAGCTCCCCAAATAAGTTAATCACAGCGTTTTTGGGGTTTACAAACACATTTTCCATAAACTCGGCCAAAAACCCGAGCTTGTTGTGAATGGGGACAATCACACAATTATAGATAAAAACATAGAGCAGAGCAGCCTTCTCGCCAATCCACCCGAACACCTCCTCGGCGGTGAATCCCATCTTATACAGCTGATAGCTGACATAGATTGCAATTCCAGCGAGAATCAAAAGAGGGGCATTGGCCATAGCAGTTGCCACTCCAAACGCTATCATTTTTCCAGTCAGGAACACCAGCGCCGCCCCCGCTACCGTAGCTACCACTTCAAAATGGTCGCCCATCCATTCTACCAGCAGGGCCACTTTTTCGAGAACCCAACCGACAGTCTTTCCAAGTGCCCGCAATACAGTTTCCATGCCTCGAAGAAACCGTTGGCCGGATGCGCTTTGCAACGCCGAATTCAACCGTCTGAGGCCTTTTGTTAAGCCCTGTATAAATGCGCCTATGCCACCGGCAAAGCTGTTTTTGATGGTATTGGTTAGGTCTGTCCACGGGCCCTTTACGGTTTCCGGCAGCTGGCCCACCGCCGTTCGGATATAGGAGATGATTCGGCGAACCGTAAACATTGCAGCCGTAAACCGTGCAACCTGCTTGAGCAACGGGCCACCCGTCAACTTGCTTGTTCTCTCAGCCGCCTCCGCCGCCTTCATGGCGGCTTTTGCCGTTCTTTCTTTTTCCCGTGCTTCTTTCTCTGCGGCCCTTGCGGCCTTGTTCGCAGCTATCTCGGCAGCTCGTTCTTCGGCTCGAGCGGCTTTCTCTGCGGCCCTTGCGGCCTTCTCCATCTCGGCTTCATATTTTCTAGCGCCGTCCGCTGCTCGGTCTGTTGCGATTTGGGGTTGCAAGGCCTCATAACGAGCTTGCAACGCATCCGTTTTCTGTATAATCTTTTCCAGTTCTTCGCCGAGCGCCTTGGCCGCCTTTTTGTTTGTCTCCTTATCCATCATATTGGCTAGGGCTTCTTCTTGCAGGGCAAGCGAATCCATTTGAGATTCCAACCGGCGGTAAAATTTCAATCGGTTATCCAAGTGCGAGGTGTCCCGTTCGGCCTGCGAGGTGCGTTCAATGGCTTTGTACGCCCGGTCATATTTGTTTACCAGTTTATCCAGTGTCCCGGAGAATCGGTCAACGACCGTAAATTCCTCGTGTATCTTCGCCATGTGCTCACCTCCTTACCGTTTCATGGCTTGCATTTCCTTTTCCCGTGTTTTCAGGTCTTTCACGATAAATTCTTTCACCAGTGCCCGTTCAAAGAACGGGAGGTTGATATACTGAGACGGGGGCCACCCGTGGTTAACAAAGCAATAATACGCCGCCATAACCTCCGGGTCGCCCCCTTCCATTAGTTTTTTGCTTTTTCCTCTACGTCATCGTCCAGCCCGGAGGCCGTCATAATGCCCTCCACCAGTCGGCTATACTCGCCAACGGTCAGCATTTTGGCCGGGACAAGCGAGGGGTCAACCACCCCAAACTTGTCGCAAAACGCTTTCAGTTTCAGGTCGGGGAACACCACGGCCTCCAAAATCAGCGCATTGCCGTAGGCGGTTTTGTCAAAGGTCTCGTAGGTGCCGCCCCCGGCGGCCTTTTTGGTTTTCGTGCAACGCCGCCGAATGGCCTCGTTCTCCTCCTGTTGCAGCGCCCGCACGATAAACGGCTTCACGTTCCCGTTCTCGTCCTTGAACCGGTCGGAGACAAAGACCTCCACCCGCTCCTCAATCTCCGTGGGGTGTAAAAACGCAAATAATTCGTCCATGGTGTGCCCTCCTTAGTTCCCCAGCTTTGCGGGGTCGTTAAACGCCTGCAACCGGGACATCCGGGTATAGGCAAAGTTAAAATCATAGTTCAGCATGGCCTCCTCGTCATTCAGAATGGCCGAGGGGATTGTCCCGGTCAGCGTACAGCCGTAATACGCCATTGCTTGCGTGCCAATGGTGGTGGTGGGGTCGCTGTTGGTAAGCTGAATATCAAACTCCGGCATAACGCCTTCGTTGGCGTATTGCAGCATCATATCCAAAAAGATATTGGACAACGGGCAGCCAAAATAGATATTCCCGGTTCCGGTCTGTTTCACGCCGTTGGCCTTGTTTTGTACGATTCGAGTACCGATAACCCGCATATCGTTGCTCTGGATTTCGGCCTCGGCTCGGATGTTCTTCATCCCGGCGACCTCGATGTTCTTACCGTTCAGGGTCACAAAGATTTTACCCTCTGCGCCGTTGACGGTATCCCGTGCCAGTAAGTAGCTCATGGTTTTCCCTCCTTTACGACACAGTAATGGACATGTAAATTTTTTCCACGGAATCCACTGGCTGCACACCAATGTTAATCACAATGGAATCAATGCTCTCGCCGGGAAGCACTTCCACGTCCTCGGCGGTGAAGTTTTGAATCCCCTGATTGCTCTGAATATCCAGCAGATACCCGACAATCACCGACTTGAACAGCAGCCGTCCGGCCTCGTTGTTGTTGACCACGCCGATAAACTCGTTGGAAAACTGGGTGTACACATCGTTGGCAATGGTGCTCAGCAGCCGGATAACCCGGTTCTTGTGGTAGGCTTCGATGTACTGGTCGGTGTAGGTCTTAAAGCTGTCGATATCCCACTCGACCTTGACTGCACCGTTGTCGGCGGTCATCACCAGTTCCCCGGCCTGCAAGGCGGCAATGGTCTGGGCGTTGGTCAGCTTCGGGGACACGTCCACGGCGGCGGGGTACTTGGCATAGGTCAGGCTTTCGTTGTATTTCGCCCCGGCCTGTACGCCGCCTACCCACCAACAGGTCTGTTGTGGGGTCAGGGTGGTGCCATCGTTCAGGATAACACCGTTCTTAACGTTGATAATCTGCCAACTATCGGGGTCGGTCTGCCCAGCGGCTACCAGCTGGCAATATTTGCCTTCATTGGCCCACATCCGCTTCACGAAGTTCTGGAAAGCGGCAATCGTGGTGGTGTCGGTGCCGTCATAGATTAAAATATCGAACCGATACGGTTCCAGCGCCGTCAGGAACGTGCTGTAAGCCGCAGCGGCCACCGTACCGTCTGCGCCGCCGGTCAATGCCACCCCGGCATTGGCGGTCAGCGCCCCGGTGCCGGTGAACCCTACCCAGCTATTATTGGACAGGTCGGCCACGGTTTTCCCGGTCTGGCTGTCTACCACAACGCCATCCACAATCGTTTGAACCGTGAACGTTCCAACGGTGTCGGGGTCGGCCACAATCACAACGGTAATGTCGTTGCCACGGGTGCCGTTATAAATGGCCGTGGCGGTCAAGCTCCCCAGCGTGGCCGTTGCCGCCGCAGCGTCCGAGGCCGCCGGGCGATACAGCAG
>ERZ1034865.535-NODE-535-length-22743-cov-81.632008_pt1 | contig 22743 bp, 49 predicted proteins | sample MGYA00520632_ERZ1034865 | MGnify/ENA primary metagenome ERZ1034865 (study PRJEB33766, sample SAMN09781738) | gut metagenome | biome: gut microbiome | host: Homo sapiens | place: Madagascar | study: EMG produced TPA metagenomics assembly of the PRJNA485056 data...
TTTTGGTAAATATAGTTATAATCAAAATTTTGTAGATATAGTTTGTAAAAGAAGATTAGATTTTAGTAGCGTAATAAGGGATAAAAATATCAAGAGTTTGTAAAATAAAACAGAGGAACCAGAGGTATGTAAGAAAAATGTGAAGAGTTGAGGGAGAAGAAATTGTAGTTTTGAGATTGTATGAAAAGAGGAAAAGAAAGATAATAAGATAGATGAGATTAGTAATCATATTTGTAGTTTGTAAATCTCCTTATGTAATTGGATTATGATAGAGGAATCAGAAATGAACCCACGCGGATATGGATAAAAATGTAAGAGCTGATATTGAAATTAAGCAAATGATAATATGTGGAAGGTGAGACAATGAGTGTTTGTAAAAGAATATTTTGTATAATAAAATAAATAACGTAGAAACAGAATAAGCATAAGAGGGAAGGTTCGTTTGTAAAACATAATACTCCTTTGTTAATTTGTAATATTTAATTCAGCAGATTGTACTTTACCAACACAGTCGCTTTCGTCCATGTAGCCGAGCGCGCTATCTGTAAGGTCTACGCAATTACAACAACCATCTTTTGTTTCAAATGTTTTCATGAAGAAATGGCTAGCTCCATTAATCTCGTAACGAAACACATCTCCGGGTTTTAATGCGTAAAATTTAACAATAGAAGAAGGTGTATAAATGTTAATGGTCATAGTTTGTAAACCTCCTTAGAAATGATTATTATAAAGACCAGATAAAATATATTCATAGAAATCAATGTTCTTCTTTAAATTTTCGATTTCAGAATTTGGAGTGTTTGGTTTCTTGGTAGAGTTTGTATATTTAATATTGGATTTAGCAAGAAGTTTTTCCGTAATTTCAATAGCAGTTTTCTTATTCATTTTATTCCTATTTATATTTAAAATTTCAGTTTGTAAATTCTTCAAAAATTTAACAAAGAATTACTTTGTAAAAACATGAGCAGTATTACACATAAGCATTGCACGGGTCATTAGACCAACACCACCAATTCTAGGTGTAATATCAAAGCAGTGATTATATTTATCAGAGCGTAGCTCTTCTGACACATCGCCATACTGTTTACCGTCAGAGCCATAGTTGATACCAACATCAATGATTAGTTCAGGACAAGAACCAGTATTTTCATAGCCGCTAATTTTACTATTCCATTTACCATCAATCATATTAGGAGTTAAAAAATCCATACGACCAACAGCGGTAATAACAACGTTAGAGCGTAGGATAAGTTCGTTCTTTGTATAAGTTTCAATCGTACTGTTTACAGAAAAAACATTACAATGACGCTTTAAAAGCATATCAACCATTGGTTTACCAACAATATCAGACTGACCAAAAACAAGGATATTTTTGCCATCAAGGTCATAGTCGATTGAATCAAAAATCTTCATTACACCAAGCGGAGTGCAAGGATAAAATTCAGAATTTCTGTTAAATCCATCAACATCAGCCCAATCAGGAATCTTAATATTCTTTACATTGATATGTTCAGGAACAGGAAGTTGTAGAATAATTCCAGAACACACATATTCAAACCCATCAGTAATATAAGTATCTTGACAATCATCAATTTCTTTCTGAATTTGCTTCTCGGTGGTATTCTCTGGAAGTTTGATAAGCTCTGAGTGAATACCTACTTCCTCAGAATCCTTTAGTTTCCCACGGATATAAGCGTTGGAAGCTGGATTATCACCAATCTGAACAATGTAAAGACATGGAATAATTTTTTTATTCCACATACAATTGACTTTTGCTTTTGCCATATCTTTGTATTTTTGTGCGATAGACTTACAATCAATAATCATTTAAGTTGCCTCACTTTCTATTAAGTATTATAGCGCAAAATTTAATCTTTGTCAAGTATTATTTTGTAAATTAGAGCAAAGTTTTATCTATCTGCGTCGTATAGCCATTTTTGAAAATACTGTTTGTAATTTTATCACCCATAATATTAAACGGGATTAGTTCCAGTTTTCCATCTTCAAGACTATAAGAAAGCCGATTTTCTTTAACAGAGTCATAGTCGGGGTCGCTATCAATAAATTTATTATAGACATCCGTTGCGATTTGACGTTCCAGCTGGCTTTTGGAAGTCTCAATTATGTTTAAATATCCTCTTTTAATCTCATCAAATTGATGATTATCCCATAGCTTCTGAACTTTTACTTTGCCGTTTTCATCAAGAACTGCAATAGGATAATTACCTTCATCATAATCATCCTGATACATCAGTACATATACCATAATTATACCTCAGAATGCATATTTGTAAATTTTATTATAGACGGGTGGTTCAATTTCGTATGCCCTATCTGTCTGTTTATCATATCTAAACCACATCTGTTTCATCTCAGGCATAGGATAGAAACCTTCATCAAACGCCTCGATAACGGCGTAGTTATAGCAATGTTCAAAAACATCCAGCTCATTATTTTTAACGGCACTGATAGCATCGTCAAGATTTGTAAAATAACCAGCAGTCCAATCAGAATCAGCCATCCAATACATCGCTTTATGAGAAACGGGAGAACTGAAACGGGCATTCCTGTCGTCTTTAAATTCATCCATAAGGGTTACTGTATAAATCATTTTTGTAAATCCTCAATTTGTCCTGTTACGTTACTGATATACCACCAATGCGAGAAATCATTAGTTTCAAGAGTGGCAGTATACCTATCTGCTCTGATATCGAATGGCAGTTCACCGTCTGTATATTCATTAATGTCTTTCAGCATATAGTCTACTGCATCAAATTGACTGCTGAAAAACATAGGAACATAGTTGAAATTGCTATCGTCGTATTGTGTTACACACCAAATTTCATTAGCCATAAACATCCTTTTATAAATCAAAGTCTTTAGTTTCAAGTGGTTCAGTAGGCATTCTCTTATATTCCAACCATTCAGACCCATCATATTCATGACGTTCAAGCCAGAAATCCTTGCCAACTACCACAAGCGAAAGCGGAATTTCTGCCCCACCATAGCCATTGTCGTACTCGAAATTAGCCTTCGACTTAAACCATTCCCAAGTATTTTTTACAGTGGGCATCTAACATCTTGAGAATCGTAATAATCCGACACGCACTGAACTTCAATACGTCCAACCCAAAGAATGTCATTCTCAGATTTGTTATGTTCTTTTAGAATCTCAATAGTCTCTTGAAGTAAATTCGCCATTTATTTTTCTCCTTCTCCCAAAGAAAGTTCTTTATAATTGTTTGATGACAAAGAGTCATTATTCCAATGAACTTCATCGTCAGAAGATTCCTGTGCTATTCTCATTGCATTCCATGGGTTCCCTGCTTCAATATCTATATAGCCCTGTTTCGACACAAAAATACGATACTTTGGCATTGTAAATCCTCACTTAAATTTTATATTGTAATTGCAACAAGCACCAGTAAGGGCAATAATAAACGCAAGAGCTACTAAAAATTTACTATTCCATTCGTATGCAAGAAGTAGAAAAGCGCAAGTTGAGATTGCAGCGCCCATAAATAAACCTCCAATTTTATTATTGATTTCTTTTTGGGTTATTTTGACCAACCTCTCTTTGCCAAATAATTTGGCATATAAATAGGCTCATCTAACCGCTTTAGAGTGTTTTCGGCGCACTGTGTTACATCACAAAAACCTTCTGCTCGCGACCATTCATCCCATCCAGCATGATATTGGGAAATAGCTTGTAACGCAAGAATAGCACGTCTATATTTTTCCTCAATCGTCATTTGCTTCGTCCTCTACACTTTTAGAGTTAATAATAGAAAAATACCGCGTCCACTCAGGACTATTTATAGGAATCTTTTCGGCAATTTTAAGAGCCTGTTCTCCACTCTCAGCTTTAATACGAACGCTTGTAATAAGTGTGATTTGAATATCATGGTCAAACATTGCGATATCTCCTATCATGATTATTGTACTATACAAAATCAAATTCGTCAAGTATTATTTCGGGATTTTTTCGCCAAGTTCTTTATATGCCGCAATAATCTTTTTTCTGAGTCTAGTTTGTTCTTCTGTATTTGCAAATTTATTTAAACTGTCAAGCAAACTCTGTGCAAGTTCTGCCTTTTCTCCATCACTTGTATGAATAATATGGTTTAACTTATTAATTAGTTTCTTGCTACAAAAGTTAAAATAATCACTGCATTCTTGGATATATTCATAACACATTTCCTGACGTGCGTTTGAAGTATCATTGTAATCTTTATATTTTGTATCAATACCGCCTTCGTCACAAAAAGCGATAAAGAAGTCAGTAACAGCTTCACCAAAAAAGATAGGTTCAGAACCATAACTATGTAAATCAGCAACTAGGCGTTCACAGCCATACATAAGCTGTTCTGGTGTCCACCAACTATAAACCTCATCTCTTGTCATCCTTAGTCCTCCGTGTCCCAAAAATTCCAATGGTCAAGGCTAATTTTTCCGTTTTCATCAGAAATAATGTCTACCCAAGCGTTAAGAATCTCTCTATACACAGTCATGTTTGGACAGAAATAACCATCTTTAAATACGGGACTATCATCGTTGCAGAGAATCCGCATAGCAGCAGCACATACAGCAGCAGAGCGAGAAACACCGGCAGAACAGTTGAAACAGAACCAGTCAACCTTGCTTTTGTTATCCAAAATAAACTTTACGATATTAACAGCTTGTTCTTTTGTAATACAAACACCTTCGATATCAGTTGTGCAGTCATCAAATTTAAGAGGAAGGAAATCAATTTTATCATAAGACTTATCAAAATCAATATGATAGCCATGTGCTTCCGTAATAGAAATAAATGCAATTCTGCGATTATGTGGTTCACGAATAAATTCTTCTGCGTCCTGTGCAGACATAACCATGAAGTCCCAAGAACCGTTGATACCGCCATTAAACATAGTTTTAATCATGGTATTTACCTCATATTCTGTTTTGTTACATTCCAAAAATTACCCAAAAATTCCATATTTTCACCAACGAAAATTTTTCTCATGTGAAAAGAAGTATTGCGGTCGGTATTAGGGTTATGATACACGAAGTCATTAATAGTATACTCTTTTGCGCGTTCATTTGTGCGTTCTACTTCTTTGATTCTTCTTTTGTAATCATAAATCTTAGATTGTGCATTACAATAATTGGATTTCTTTTCAGCATCATCCCAATAGGTGATATTTTTCTTATGCTTCGGCTTATTCATCTCTGAAATCTGTTCGCACTCCTTAATGACACGCTCGTACATTTCAATTTCCATATTACTAACAGAAATAAGATTATCAATATAGCTCTTTACAATTTCTGCAATGTTAGAATACCAATAGGGGATAGTTTCATAAATACCAAGAAACACATTCGCATAATCGTCAAAATAAATAATATAAAATTCTTTACAATCATCAGGAATATTTAACTTAGTAGAACGAAACCCGTCTTCTTTTTTAACTGTAACAGAATGAAAAGAGAACACGTCTTCAATATTTCTATCCATATACTCTTGTGCTTTCTTATAATTCAAATACATATTTGATACCTCCGTTTGTTTATCTCTAGTTTCTACAAGTATTATAACACAAAAAGGATAGGTCGTCAAGACCTATCCTGAAATTTAACAGAAAATTTATTAGCCGGTAATTTGCAACAGATTCGTATTTGTGCTTAGATAGTAACTAGGATTACGCATAATCTTTTCATAATCATCTGCGCCTTGAAAACTATCAATAACCTGTTTTTCTTCTTCTGTCATATCATTGTAGTGTTTCTTTCCGTAAACAGGAGGCAACCAGTTCTTCTTTCCACTTGCGTAAATATTGAAACGTTTGAGCAAATCTTCGTCCTTGAATTTTAGCCAACACGTCCCTTTGCGAAAGAACGATACATAAAAATACTTTGTATCAATATTCCGATAGCTATTATTATCTCTTGCCTTTGTAATTGCTACGTTTAGGTTAATGTCGTCAGTTTTCCCACCGTCCAGATAGTTCAAAGCCTTTTGGATATCAGAAAGAAACTCAACACAATTATAGACATTAAGCGGGTTTTTATCCCATTTCCAGTCAGAAAAAGAGCCGTTACAAGGAAGAATGACCTTCTTATTTACCATGTGGGCTTTGTTTGTTTTCCAACCACTGTAATAATGAATATTGTTTCCCATCTCAGGAACATAAGAAAATTTAGCGGAAAGCTTATCGAACAAGTCAAGAATAGTTTTTTCAATACCATCTTGTAGACCAGCATTCATATCATTCATTAGTGTTTGAATGTTGAACATGGTGAAATCATATTCTGCAAATTTACTAATCATTGAAGAGTATTTGTCCTTCAAGTTCTTTGTTAACATTCCTGTAAACTTTTCGTTGTTTAATAAAGAAGTCCAATACTTATGACGCGTTAGATTGATAAACTTATTCTTAGGAGAACAGGTATAGCCAACAGCCTCATTTCCAACTTTCAAGGAAAGGTTAGAATAATTACCGGCATCCCCAACAACGTTACGATTCAGATAAGGAAGCAGAGCGTTAAATTCATCAATAAGAGCTAGACCAAGTTCCATTTCCTCATTATACTGAGCAATCAAATCTTCTAGGAAATTAGTGGTTGTCAGCTTAGAAGAATTTTCTCCTGTTGATTCTCTGTATTCTTTTGCCTTCTGGAACTTTTCATAAATCTCACTATGGTGTTCTGGCTCTGGAATATCAATGTAAATCAGAGCAACACGAACATCTGTCTGACGTTCTGCATCACTGAATCCATTATCTACAAACTGAATCTTTGCCCCAAGGTCATTCAGTGTATTCATCAGGAATTTACGCTTGTTAGAGTACAAATTCAACAGAGTTTCAGCGTTAAGAATGCAAAGAATTTTTCCACCATTTTCACTTTGCATTTGAATCGCTTTCATCAAATGCTCATCGCCATTTGCAAAAGGTGGATTCATAAGAATTAGGTCATAATGCTTCTTACTTGCGAATGTCATAAAATCATTATGAATGATTTTTACATGAATATAGGTGGAGCGTTCTTTTACTTCTTCTTTCAGTTGTTTAAGCTCTGAGATTTGTTCGTCAGTTAGACCTTCATAGCTATCTTCTTTCCAGAGATAACGGCGATTCTGACTAATTTCATACATCTTGTTGTTAAATTCTTGAACACGCTGACCACAAAATTCATAGTTCAGAATGCCACGAAGGTTAGGGTCAAATTCAATAGCGTCAACATTACAAGAAGCGTTATTATAATCTTTCTTGTTAACACCTTTTTCCGCAAGGGATTCTTGATATTTTTCATTCTTGTAACAGCCGAATGCTTTTAGTAAATCGCCTTTACCAGCAGATGGTTCAAGAACTTCATGAATAATTTGGGTATCAATCATATCAAAAAGCTGATATGCAACAGATTTTGGGGTAGGATAAAAACCATTTTGTGCTTCTGCTGTAGAAACAAGACTATTCATAAACACCTCATATATTAAATATATTTTACAAAACTTGTATCTTTCAATCTAATAACGCACCAGCATGGTTCTTGACAACGCGGACAAGTTGCGTAGGCTTTGTTGTCTTTGATTCTAATACCATGTTCAAATTCTTTCATCTCGAAGAAGCATCCACACTTTTCACAAATAAATGAATAAGTTTCAGGTTTCTCTCCCGGAATTAAAATTTTCATTTCTCCATGTTCTCCTTTGAATATTTCATACCCTCAAGACAATTTACAACAAGTACACCTAAGTCATCCCAAGTGATATAACCTGTATTGTCGTCACGACTTGTCATCCAAAGTGCAGTAAGTTTATTATCATAATAGACACCAAGAATCTTTTGATACTCTGGCTCTGTAAACAAAATCCAATATAATTCTGCGATATCCGTTTTGTCTAAATTGCCTTCTTCGTCTGTAAAACTAATATCATCACTGACAGAACATTCATCCGCACAGACCTTTGTAAAACTCATATCCACACGCCAACGAGAGACATTTAACGAGTTAATTTCAACATTCCATAATTTAATTTTAGATGGGTCTATAACATTTTTCATCTAGGTGTACCTCCAATAAAGTTTTGACCAATTTTGTATGTTAAATCATAATATTTCTTGTAAACCACATTAACCAATTCGTTATACTTTTTTGTTGCTTCCTCATAGGTGTCTGCAAAATAATAACTTGAAGCATATTGACGCAATTCAATATGCTTATAAATTGGCTGGTCTTTTGGGTAAAAGTTTCTCCAACATCTATCATCTTTAACGATGCCAAGGGTAGGTTTACGATTTACAATAGGTTTAGTTCTGCCATAGCGAAAACCAACACAATATACCTTTTTATCAAGAGGAACAAACTGATAATTATAGACCATATTATACCTCACACAATATAAAAGCCACGAACTATTCTGTCGTCTGGTTTTTCCGTAGAAAAAATAAAATGAGTTAGACCGGAACGGTCGCAATGTTCAGAAGACGTAATATGATAGACATAATTCCATCCGGCTTCCTTATATTTCTGTCCGATAGCGTTTCTAGCATTTACAGGATATTCACCATCAATAATTGCTTCTTCCCACTTATGCCAACCGTGATAGTCTTTAATAGAACGGTCAATTTTCTTTTCAAGTTCATCAAGTTTCATGTCGAGTTCTTCAAGTTCTTTTGGAGTAATCATGTTAACACCAACCTTTCTGTGAATATTATAACATAAAAAATCCAGAGTGTCAATACTCTGGATTAAATTTAACAATAAATTTTAATTTTTATACGTTCCAAAATGTCCTAACCCATTTTGGTTTTCCATCTTTTACGCCTTCCGGGAACTGGTCAGAAGGGGCTATATATGTTTTAACCATTTTTTCTGATTCGTTTCCAGTTCCATTCCAATAAAAACCACCGCCATAATCAGAATAAATTTCTACATCATCTAAATTTGTAAGATTCTTCCAAATTTCCCAATTTTTAGGATTGTTTAATTTATTACAATATGAAATTGCCTCATAACAATCATATTTCTTGTTGTAACATTCTTGCGGTGTGCAGAGAAATGGAGACAGCACATCGCAAGTTCCATCATAATACCCATAATAAATATTTCCTGTTTTTTTAAATTTGACAAGTGCAACAGACTTACTCATAGTAACCTCTTACTTATTCATCATCTTTTTAAGTTCTAAATGTCTCTTAAAGTTATGACTCATACATGGTTTATCATCGTTTGGATTCTCATTATCCCAATAGTTATGAATTGTGCTATTACTATCAGAAGTGCAACACTTTTTGCATTCTGGACAATGGGTGTAATAAATTTCTAATTTACCGCCTAAACAATCACAATCTACCAAAATGCTCTTACCAAACGCCACAAATTCACAACCGCATTTACATTTAAATTTAACACCGTCATTTGGCAAAATTTTCATATTTGGATAGCGTGTAATTTTTGTACCCATTACGGCTTTACCTCAACGTCAGGAAGAACTTCTGTGTGGAAATACATCTTATAATGGTACGGGTCAGTCATTGTTCCAGTAATATCCTCCACGACATACATCGTATAGGAATTTAGATAAATATAATTCTTCTTATAGGTGTTTGCTCCTGTCTTAATGGTACATACAAGCTCGTTATTAGAGTTATTTGAGATAGACATTAGCCCCTCTGCTTCAAGAATAATCTTATCGGTACGAGCATTATATACGGTAATACGACGCTCTGTTTCAAAATAATTTGCTTGTTTTGAAATATTATGATTTACTCTATCTGCTTCGGAGCAGCCCACACAAAACAAAGCAATAACCGTAATCATGATTGCACAAATAATTTTCTTAAATTTCATAGCAATTAAACTCCTTATCTTTAATATTTCTTGCATTTTTCAAAATTACTTTGTTTATAATCTTCAATGAAACCGATGGCTCTTTCTTTAGACCAACCCTTCATACGCATATAACTGTTAACGCTTGTCGCATCCCAACACATCTCAAATTGATATGGGGTCATTTCTAAACACCAATGACAAGAACCGTTCATACCATCACTATTTCCAAAGTCACAACAAGTGATATACATATCCATAGGTGGAACATAGTGGTGTTTGCACCATTCAAGAGTTTCAGGGATAAAATCTTTTGTTACAGGGTATTTAATTTCTGGAATTTCACTAATATCTTTTGTCCACTCAAAAGAGTTTTCCATATTATACCTCACTTATACCATACATAAAATCTTCTTTGAAAAAATTTTCTATACCAATTTCGTCTTTATTTTTAAGAAAATCTCTAAGTTTCATAGCTCCATCTCCTAACATCTCTGTTAGTGGGCATATATTATTCTCTATACAACCACCACATCCTTCTGCAATGATAATATGCCTATTTAGCCAAGTATCGCAGTATGAACAGCTCATCCCATAAGGGCAGTGGCTACATATACATTTATGACAAAACATGATATCTTCTCACTTAATTTTAATTTTATTCTTTACTTCATTTGGTGATTTTGCTGGATGTGATTTGGGCTTGTAGCAATAATGACCACTACTTGCCTCCATTACAATAATGATTGGAATTAAGAACAGTGTACAAAGCACAAGCGCCAAAATGAATTTCCCTATAAAAATTAGAATATTTAGCATTTAATCACCAGCCTTTTCATTATTGCGAACATTATAAATTCTATCAACAGAATAATCCATAATGTCTTTAATTGCATTCGTTAAATTATCAGAAACATTAGTCGCTGTGTCATTTACATAATCAGTGACAGTTTTGATATTATTAGGTGTAATTGCCTTAGCGGCAATCATCTGATAAATAGTATCCTTTGATGGTGTCATAAATGATAGCAAAAGCACAATAAGTCCCGGAATCAGGTACTTCTTCCACTTGTTAATATTTTCTTCCGTAGTTTCACTATTTATGAGAAATGCCAATCCAACGATGCAAAGCCCTCCGCCCAAAAGTCCCAAAAAAACTCCAAGAGATGGGATAGCATCTGCTAAGTAAAACCAAATAGGATTAATAATAGGATTATCCATATAAATCACCTCAAATCTGTTCGAGTCTATTTTTCATTATATCAAAATATTCTTTATTAATTTCAATCCCTACGAAATTTCTATTTAGATTTTTACAAGCAACTCCTGTACTGCCAGAGCCAGCAGTAAAATCTAAAACTGTATCATTTTCATTAGTCCATAATTTAACACATCTCTCCATAAGTTGCACAGGTTTCTGCGTTGGGTGTGCAACTCGTTCTTTGCTCCAAGGGACAATAGGGGAAATATCAGTCCAAACATTGCTCAGGGCTCGATTTGATTCTCCGTTTTTCTTTCCCATCCCACCTGTTTTCTTTAGAATATTACTTGGAATTTTATTAAATGTGTAGTTGTCCCCATTGGTATACCAAAGAATGTCTTCTCTAGTAGAAACTAGATTTGTTTTTGCGCCACGTCCTTTGATACGGTCGTAAATAATCCAATTCTTCAAAGTAAAATACCTATCCATAATTTGCTTTGTTTCACAAACATTGCTCCATCCATTGAATAGAACGATATTTCCAGATTCTTTTGTAATATCTTTTAGAAGTGGAGCGATGTCAGAGAGATTAAAACCAGTATCCCAATCTGCCTGACCAATATTGTATGGAATATCAGCAATTACAGCATCGAATTTGATATTATTTTTCTGAAATTCATTAAGAGCGTTCTTGCAATCGTTATTATAAAGTTTAATCATAATACCTCAACAATCAAACAGAAATTTCATTCACACATAATAAATGCAACATAACTAATACTAGCGACCATAGAGAAAAAGATATTATACAAATCCCCTTCTCGAACAGATTTACCAAAAATTGCTCCAATACAAATAGCGACCAAACTTCTAGCAAAAACCATATTAGCCCTCCAATTTATAACTAGATTCTACGTTAAATTCAACAATCTCGTAATTTGTACAATCAATCAGCTCAAGACAATCATCATGATTTAGAAGATTCTTTAGATGGAGATAGACATCTATGCCATGGCTACTAAAATCTTCTAAATTGTCAATTTGTTCTTCTGCTTCTTTTCTGCCAAGTTCCATCAATTGTTTTTCTACATTGCGCTTACCAGTCTCGTTTAAGACAGCTTTGATATCACCTTCGTATCTATCAATTAACGCCCAAACCTTCATATCTTAGTCCTCCAAATACAGAAACATCCATAGTACAAAAATAACGAAACAAAGAATTACCTATCATAATTACCAGCATCATAAAAATGTATACAGGTATAACCCATAACTAAACATATTACAGGATTTAAAATATTCTTAATGAGTCTCATTGTGATACCAGCCTTTCTTTTTGTGTTTTTGTTTCTATAAGTATTATAACAAAATACGCACAGATTGTCAATACCTGTGCGTAAAAATTATTTTTGATTTACATATTACGTTTTCCCTTTAGAATCTTTCCCTCAAGATACCTATCCATCTCTGACTGACAATCCTGTAAGGTCTTTGCAGAGTTATCTTGAGCTTGATGAATTAAATCAGTAAGATATTTTAGAGAATCCATTTGCTCTGCTGTAGTATTACTGGTTTCCTGAGATATATCAATATCGGCAAAATAGCGACAGAGTTTACGATAGTCTCTGTAACTTTTAGGAATAAACAAAATTAAACCATTTTTTTCTCTTAAACTCTCATAGAATATACTCCGGGAGATTCCTCCGTCTTTGTAATGCTTATAAGTGTAGATTAAAAGGAATGCTTTGCTGTCCGCAATATCATAACAGCTTGGGTCAATAATAGTATTTTGCAGATTTAGTTCTTGGACATTTAACATACTAATAATTTGCTCATAACTCATTACAAGCGTATATGGTTGTAATTTTCTTTCTTTGACCATACCCATGAATGCCATGTAGATATAGTAATGAGCGCAAGTCATGAACCTATTTCTTTTCGGGAAATGCTTTGGTAAATCACAAATAACACTAATAACAAACATAAAGAAAAGAGTTATGCCAAATGCCATAAAGTAGCACAATCCTTGAATCATCATTTATCGACATCACCATTGTATCCATTCTGGATAATATCAGTAATCTCTTCAATCACACCACTAATCTTGTTTACAGTATCAGGGTATTTAATACTATGGTCTACGTCAAGAAAAGTATAACCATATTTATTCGCCCACTTTTCAAACTCTGCAATCATAGCGGTAGAAATCTGAATTGAAAAATGCTGAATTAGAATAACAACGATAAGGATAATAATAGCACAAATTAAAATACCATAAATCATTAGAATGGACAATCCTCCTGTTTATCTTTTTTCTTATTCTTAATTTCTTCTGGAATATCTTCCTCGTTCCAGATGTTGGTCACAAATACACGCTCTAGCTTCATTTCCTGATTTTTTACATTCATATCATTAACACTAATAAAATCATCATAAGAAGTCACAATGCCACGAACAAGAGCTTTGTTTGAATTATTAGAATAACAGCAAGTCCAGATTTTATCTTCTGTAACAAAATGAAGACCATGAGAAGATGCGAACCAATCATACGTTTTCACTTCGCCATAATCTTTCCACTTAAAGTTGCTATTAAAGAAACTGCAACGGTTCTTGGCATCAATCCATTTATAAACAGTCATTGGAAGTTTGACGATTTCTTCAATAGGTTTCTTTCTCGCGAAAAGGCATTTATCAACATCTTCTTTATCTAGGAGTTTAAAATCTAGTGTATAGTATTCATCGTTATATTCAAAGTAATCAAACGGAATACCAACTTCCATAGAGATTTCTGATTCATTCATTTCAGAAAAATCAAGTTCAGTTGTACATCCGCAACTCTTATCTGTGTCATCAATCTCAGAAAGCTTACTTACGACATAATTTAAATCAAAAGGCTTACCCTCGTTCTTTAGCTTCTCTGCGAACTTGTTGTAATTCTCTCCATACATCCCACCAAGAAGACTCTGGAACTTATCGTAACTGTCCACATTTTGCTGACTAATAGTAAAACCAAGTTTAAACATCTCAGAAACAGGAATATCGAAACCCTTATTCATATACTTTTTAACACGAATAAGAGACATGATAGGAGAATCAGTTTTGGGATTAAAATGAATAGTATTACTTGCTAAATCTTCAAGAAAAGTATCACCTAGCACAAACTCTTCCATAGAGAAATCATAACAACCCATACATACAGAGAAGTCAAAAGAATTTAGTACATCTTGTGCAGTAGGATATTCATGTTTATAAATTAGCTGAATAATTTTACCATTTTTAGCAATGGTAATAGCATAATCACTTTTGAAATTTGTTCCATAAGATTCTTTATTAAGAAAACTGACAATATCTTCTTTGTGCTTAAAGAAAATATCATAATCGTTAATATCCTTATTTGTAAAGATAGAAGTAATAGCACCACCAGCCAAATAACATTCATAGTCTGAGAATATATTATAAAGGTCGCCAAGTTCACGCCTTAGCTTACGTTTCTGCCAATCATACATCACAAATTCCTCCCAGTTTTAGTAAGAAAATCTTCTTCCAGAGCCTTGTAAAGTTGTTGTTCATCCATGATTTTAACATGAGGATAAATACTGCGGTAATATTTGACAGAACTCTTTGCGTTTTCTTCATTCGTGGAGTATACTCCACGAATAATCATTGCAGTGTCAAAACACACGACCCATCTATAATCATCCATTATTACACCTCTTAGTTGAAATTACTGGATATTAACCATAGTCTTATCAATCAATTTTTCGAGAACCATAACCATATCTTCCACTTTTGTAGAAGATTTTGTATCCATATACTTCATTGCAACAACCGCAAGAACTGCACTGTCATAATCAAGATAGCAGCAACTACCTTTTACAACCGTTTTATCAGAGACATACGGATAATAATACTTGTACTCTCCACTATTTTCTTCTACGATGTACATACCATCCCCAACTTTTGAAACATCATAGTAACAATTATTGTCTGGATAGCGATTTTTGAACAATTCTGCAATATCAGCGCATTCTTTCTGTAGCGCTTCATAAGCAGTGTAAGCACCGTATACTCTACACTTTTGATAATTCTGATTCTTTTTATTAAAGAATGTTTCCATATCAGGATAGACTTCTTCCTCTTTATCAAGGTATTTCTTATTCGCAACAATCATTATAAAATTCCTCCGTAACAATCGGCTCAACAATTTCAAGGCTCATCTTTCCACCATTATCTGCTGGGATATAAATACATTTGCCATAAGAGTCCATGCTAAATTCATCATCACCGTACCACATAGAATAGTCAGGTGCGATACAAGGTACCTCATAATTTAACAAAAATCTTCCGGTATATTCTCCATATTTAATCTTATCGCCAATATGGAGAAGGAGTCCGTTCTTGTCCTGAATTTTCGTGATGTCTCCAATATGAAACTTTTTCTTTGGAGTTTTATGTTCGCGTTTCGCCATACTTATCTCCTTTTCTGTGTTTTTTGTTTCTACAAGTATTATAACATAAAAAGAGCTAGGATGTCAATACCCTAGCTCAAATTTTCTTATTAAATTTTACTCAACATTCAGACCCATGTTTCATAATACTGACTATTGCTGGCTTTCCACATCATTTCAACGAATGCTTCTGCCTGTTCGATAGAATTGAAATCAAAGTCTAACCAAACAGGTTTATCTAGTTTACCCGGTTCTTCATTGTCATTATTAAAAGTCACACTGGCTTTTACGCTGATTCCGTGGTCGTGATAATACTTCATATAGTCATAAAACTGAAAGTCAATAAAGTATTTCTTGCCAAAATCATCGTCAAAACGCTTTTGATATGAATAATCAAATGTATCTATATACCTATCTGGAATCCACTTTTTATAGCCGTGCTCTGTTAATTTCTTTTCAAAATCAGAGCAAGAATCTTGACTGTAAAATACCAACTTTATTCACCTCTCAATCGCCCCAAAACCAATCACAAAGATTATGGTAATAGCTCATTTTTGCATATTCCTTCTTGCGCTCAAGCAACTCCTTTGCGCTTTTCAATTCTTTTTCTGCCTGCTTTACACGCTTTTCTTGTGTTTTAATATCATAATCTATATATTCTTTTAGATATACTTGACGATAACCAAGTTCTTGCAACATATTAGCATACTCATAAGATTTATATTCAAAAATTTCTTTTTCAGAAATTTCATCACCATTTTTAATCTTGATAGTTACTAATTCATTATTATCATCACATTGCTTTTCGTCGTCAGTATACATACGATACTGAATACAAAATTCTTTAGTCATTATTCTTCTCCTTTATTTGCCGGGTTTAACCAAACCTTCCAGAACTTCTCTGTTAGGGTATTTACCACAACCACCACGAGCTTCTGGACAATACAACAGACGGTCACACTGGGGAACTAAATATTCAGATAGTCCGGGCATAACTTCAAGAACTGCATCACGCATCTTAATAGCAAGCTGGCGGTGAACATCTTCTGTACGAGTACACAGACGCATATTCATATAATGAATAAGTGCTTCAATAGTAAACCCAATACACACAGCGCTATAAGTCGCCATAGGAAGAACATAACGAGCCTGTTCATTTGCACGTTCATTAGATTTGCCAGAATCAATAATATAATTCTGAATTTCATCGTAAAGAGCGACAGTATCTTCCATGTGCTTCTTGTATTTATTTAGAAGCTCTTCATTGTTCTTGATTTCAGCAGGAATTTCATAACCAAAAGAATCCTTATTAACGTACCTGAATGATTGTACGTTTTTAAATACTCCTACTTCATGACGAACCATCTGGTCAATTACATAGCGTGGACAATCAGTAATCTTAAAAATAAAATAAATTCCACGACTACCAGAAAAATGTCCAGATTTCATGCAATGCTTCCCGATTGCATCCGGGCTTTTAATTGTGCTATCATAGCACACAGAAGCAACCTGACTCCATGTTGTAAACAAAAGCTTTACTTCATTTTTATTAATTAATTCTACGTTCATTAACCATTTTCCTTTTTAATGAGAAATCATTACAAGATTCATAGAACTTACAAGATAGGTTACGCCATCAATAACAACTTGAACCTGTTCTCCGTCATAATCACGCCAACTATCAAGTTCGCCCTCAACAATCGTGCCATCCGGCATTTTAATCTGGGCATAATCATAAGAATAAGTCAGGTCAATCACTTGTCTATTGCATCCGCAAAGAACAGACATTACAACTGTTACAAGAAAAATAGCAATACACTTCTTCATGTTAAGTCCTTTCCATATTCAATAGCGAGATTACGAATAAGCCTTTCAAATGTATCTTGGTATGAGTAAAACCGATATGTGCCATTCACAATAGTAGCAAATAAATTAGCACTATTCCTGTCATAACCAAGCCACATAAGTAATTTGATAAACCGTTTACGAGTCATTATTCATCATCCTCATCATCGTAATCATGTTCTAATCCATAACTATCAATTTGACTTTGAACTTCGTCTTGCATTTCAGATTGTAAAGCGCGAACATAATCGTCACCTAGAACCGCTCTGGCTTCATCAAGCAACTCATCTAGTGTATAGTAATAGTGCGGAAAACCGTCTTTATCATAAAAGTATCCAACCAACCAAAATCACCTCCAATTTTCGTTAAATTGCACAACAAAAGTACATAAATATATATAAATTTGCAACAATATTACATATATTTTGAGGATAAAATTAACATTTTATTTATTCAAAAATATCTCTATACTTTGTATAAACCTTGCCATTATGATAATACAAGTTGTAATCATTCTGTTCGATATACCACCAATCTTTTTTGTGACCAGCTTTCAGGAAATCGTGAAGATGATAGGTAGTATTGTAATTTTCATCTACACGTTGCCTGAAAATAAGTTCGTCAATACTTGGGCTAATCTTTACAAAATCTGCAATTTCTTCAACATCTTCTTCTGTCATATCGTCAGAAACAACAAACACGACTCTAATAATTTCGTTTCCTTTTCTGGCAACACTAAAAAGGTCTTCAATAGAATGGCAATGATAAACAACCCTGTCAAACTTCTCAAACGGGAAAAACCAGAACTGTTCATCTGTACTCCAATAACTTGTATGCAACTCAATTTTCTTGTTGTATGCTCGCTTGCAAGTATAAAAGAAGTAACGCCACCAAAGCTGATTTTCCCACCAATGAAACAGTGGGTCTCCACCGCCAGAAACGGATACCCAATTAATATCTGGACTGTCTTTTAATACAGAAGCAAGACCTTCGACAGAAGACCATTTATTTGTCTTCGTCATTTTAAGCCCGTTATTCTTTACAACGCATTCTGGACATTGATAGTGACAACCAAAATTTGTGATAATACTCAGATATTTATCCATTTTTGTATTCCTCTCTTTCTACAAGTATTATAACAAAAGAGAACAGAATTGTCAAGCCCTGTTCTCAAATTTAACAGAATAATTATTCCTTAACCATATCCTTAAAATACAGACATTCTTCTGCTTTCCAATCATACAGTTTACACGGAATCTCTGGGCGATTTGGGATACAGTATTTCAACCCATCCATCTGAAAAATATTAGCAGAAATAATCTCAGCAATATTTTCACATAAAATCTTACCGGGTTCTCTGTCGAATCTATCTATATAATACTCTACAAAAGTTAGGAATAGATTCGTTCTTGCAATAAGCAAATTGTCGCCCTGAAACTCAAACCCATAAACAGACTTAAAAGCATTTACAGTCCAAACAATCCACTCACCAAATTCTTTTGTGTTTTCATTGACAACTCTTAACTTTCTATCAAGAAATCCAATTCTATCATTAATAGAAATTTCTTCACCAGAACTTGTATCGTATCTGCTTACAAGAAACGGTGCTTCTCCACAAGTTATTTCAAGTCTTGTTGACATAACATAATCTTGCCAAGAACCACTCTTTTTAGTAAAACGAATTTTCTTCTTGTTTGTAACCCATGATTTGTCTGTCTCTGTGTTGAATACGTTTTCTTTCTTAAACCATTCGTTATCAGCATTGTTATTCATTTTATTGCACAACCAAGTTGGCGTAAACACCTCTGCTTTATTATGGGTGCGCTTCTTTTGGTCTACAATACGTTTTAGACAGCGTGGTTTAATATCTACTTCAAAAATTTTTTCAACAGTAATTTCATCATCAGAAGAATATATTCCTGTTAAATTTTCAGGTGGTTCAGTTGCCCAGATGATATTTTTATGTGTTGTATGGTCTTGTAATAGAATGGGTAAAACAGATTTAACAAGAGGATTATTAAAACCGACCAAAATATGATTTTGCTGTTTTAACGCTTCTCCCATTTTATTTCCTCCCACATGGCATGAACATTTTTCCATTGTTTTTCTTGCGACAATTTAAAAGCCTCTGATTCTGTGGCTTTCTTTATATTTGCTAAGTTAATTTTGTAATGCTCAGGACACAACTTTTTACCCGGAACACAAGGCGCACCACAACGATAACAACCATTTGGGTCTTTATAGTCATATTTTCTTCCGCGTTCTCTATCTCGTTTTCTTTTCTTTAAGAGACAATCAAGACATAATGAGCGCCCATCAAAAACAGGTCTACTACACTCTCTACAAATTCCTTGCTCTTTCTTTTTGCGTCTAGTTTCTGTCGAACGCTCATTAACCTTTTTGTGATATGTAATATACGCATCTCCGGTCAAATTATCGTATCTGCGTTTATCATTTTCGGCTTTTCTGGCGAGGCACACTGCGCATAACTTTTTACCCGGTGCAACATCTCCTTGGCATTTCGGGCAAATACCGCGCTCGGAATACCAATGATAGCGCTCTCGTTGTTCACGTCTGCATTCTTCGCACATTGTATGAATGCCGTCAGTTTGTTTTCCACATTTAGGACAAAGACCACTTTCTTTTCTTTGATGGTATTTCTCTTTGCGTTGTTCATACATCCTTTTTGTATCTCTAGCCATTTATCATACACCTCTACAAGTATTATAACAAAAACTCTAGCCAAGTCAATAGCTAGAGTAACAAGAAAAGTTATAGAATTTTCACAACACGATTATATAGCCCATGAACATGGTCAACATCTTTATCCACATGATAGTGTCCATGATACCAGTCTTTATATGTTACTTTATAATCAATCTCTTCAAAATAATCAGTAAGAACATCTGATTCATAGAACCCATAAGGGTCATAATAAGTCATAATACTTGTTGGAGCGCAATGAGTTAGAATATAATCTACTTTATTGTTGTTCTTCTCAAGATTATCCAGACCGTGTTCCATCATTTTTACAGACGGAATCTCTTCTTTCCACCAAGAAATATGTTCCTTTCTGCACCATTTATCATGTGAAGTAGCGCCACCCATTACAAAGAATTTCTTGCCTTGTAGATTATAGATATCGCCATTATTAAGATAATAGATGCTATCTGCAATCTGACGTGCTTGACCACCATGAAAATCAATCAACCCAAAATTATTATAAAGAATATCATAACCCTCATGATTTCCATTTATACACAGGGTAGTCCAAGGCTTTTCATTGTACCATTTTGTCCACCAACGTGTTTCACCAGACCAATCCCAAGTAAATCCACAATCTCCGCAAATAATCACATAATCATTCTTTGTCAAATTTTTACCCTCTGGAAAGAATGTAGAATTTAGTTTTGCAGAATCATGGTTTAGATGAATATCACCTGTTACATAAATCGCCATTATAAATACCTCTCAACAATGTAACTCAAATTACCAGTATAATGAATTTCCCTAATTCCCAAATCTCTAATTGCCTTACTACAAGCTCCACAAGGCTTACTCAATGCAATTTCCCCTTTTTTGGTTTCTCTGTAAATATAAAACGTGACCTTGCTAAAGTCAACGTCCAAATCCTTAATCTTGTTGATACAGGCGATTTCTGCATGAGTACCATGTTTATTAGGAAGAATGGGGTAGCCACGATATTTGTTATAAGACTCTTGCAGGGGGCTTGTCTTGGTAGTATTCCAACTAATTGCGATTACTTTATTTTTATAAACTGCGCAACAGCCTAAGTGAAAAGTTGGATAATCAGAAAATTCACTGGCTTTCTTCGCAAAGTCAAACCCTCTACTGTCGTTCATAGTCTTACAAAAACTCCTTCAAAATCTCATCGTCGCAGTGGTCAAGAACTGGAATTTCTACAACCTCATACCCAGCTTCTTTAATTACGTCATCCATATTATCAGAATTTAACAGATGAATTAGACGTTGTGTTTCTAGCTGTTCATTTGCAACTTTATTTTCAAGTTTGTCTAATCTTATAATTACAGCGTCTTTTGACTGCGTTACTTTATCAACGGAACTGAAATATTTTAGCATATCTGAAAGCACCTTTTGTTCCTCCTGATGCGATTTAAAGATTGATTGTTTTGATTCATACTCACAAGAAACTCTTTTGTAACATTCAACATAAAGAAGTTTCTTTGCTTCTTTGATTCCATCTTCGTTGAAGATTCCAATATCCGGGTCTAAGAAACTCTCGCCAGAATATTTTGTATCAATAATTGCGTAAAAAGACATTTTCATCCATCCTTAATTTAAGTCTCTCAATATAGGATATGTGAATCCTAAATGCAGTCCCAATTTATTCCAGACATTTAAAATCATGCTTTCTGTAAAAACTTGCTCAGAAAGAAGACTCCATGCTTCAATTCCTGTTAAATTTTTGTAATTTGTCAATTTAACAGGAATATTTACAATTTCCTGTTTACTTCTGTCCACTTTGCTAAACGTCCCTTTAATGTACAGGTCTTTTCCAATTGGATAGAAATAACAATATTTACCATGTGGACAATAAAGTTTGCCACCGTATCTTGCACAATATGGGCTGTTTTCTTTAATTACTTCTTTATCAGACCATTTTCTGCCTTTTGGTAATCTGCATTCTACGACTTCACTTCTTGCCATACATAGCCTCAATGTCCTTATCAGAATAAAATTTAACGGAAGGATTACGTTTATGTTCTTTGAAATAGTAGTTCTTAAAATGTTTCATAGATTCCAGAAGCATAGAAGCACCCACCATCAAATCTTCATCATCTGTAAAATTCAGGATATTGTTTGCATAACGCTCCAAGTTTTCAATTGATTTCAAGTCCATACTTTATTCCCCATTATATTCTTTTGCCAAAGCCCTATCTCTTTTAGCTCGATTTCTTTTTGCAAGCAAGCACTCGTAACAAAATGTGTGATTTTCAAACACCGGCTTACCACAAATAACACATTTGCCTTCTAAAATATATTTTTCTCTATGCTTCTTTGAATATTCTTTTACGATGTTTATAAACTCTGGATTTTCTTTCTTTTCTTTTTCATACCTATCACGTCTCCATTCAAGGCATTCATCACAATACTTTCTGTTAGGAGAAACGTGATTTCTTCCACATTTAACGCAAAGATTATGCTCCCGTTTATAATCTCGATTTGCCTTATACTTATCCAAGCACTCTTGACAGCTTAATCTGTCATCAACAGGTTTATTTTTTCCACATCTTGAACACAGCCCAATACGTTTCCATTCTTCTCTTTGTTCTTTTGTCGCAGCCATATTATTCACCTCGTTTTGTTTTCTGGTAGTATTATAACATAGTCTCAACTATCTGTCAAGACTTAAAATGAAATTTTTATCTAGTAATAATTATATATATATAATAC
>ERZ1034865.547-NODE-547-length-22337-cov-7.294991_pt1 | contig 22337 bp, 16 predicted proteins | sample MGYA00520632_ERZ1034865 | MGnify/ENA primary metagenome ERZ1034865 (study PRJEB33766, sample SAMN09781738) | gut metagenome | biome: gut microbiome | host: Homo sapiens | place: Madagascar | study: EMG produced TPA metagenomics assembly of the PRJNA485056 data set...
CTCTCTGTTTTTTCCCTTTCCTTTTGGTTTAAATTTCTTAATTTTTTATCTACCCTTAACTCTTTCACTCTGCTTTCCCCCTAATCCAATGATCATCACATAGTAATACATACTTACTCATTCTATCTTACTTCTCGTTTTCAACAATGTCACGAAATAAATACATTCCAATACAAAAAAATGCAGAGAATACCGCCATAAAATTCCCCTTTTTTTTCCGGCATTCTCTGCATTTTGGGATGCTTTTCCAACATCAAGGCGGTAAACGCACTCTTCCTTGAAATCATAATAAAAAGATATTACGAAGCTTTCACCTGAAACGAAGGATCTTCCTCGATCAATTCAATAAATGCTTCTGCGACATCCGGATCAAACTGCGTGCCTTTTCCTTTTTCTAATTCCCCGATCGCATACTCCACGCTTAAGGCTTCCTTATAAGCCCTCCGGGACACCATTGCATCAAAGCTGTCACACACTGCAAGGATCCTGCCTAAAAGCGGGATGTCCGTTCCCTTGACACCGCCCGGATAGCCTTTTCCATCATAGCGTTCATGATGGGATAAAACCGCCGGAATGACATAGTTCATATTCGGGAGGAAATGGATCATCTCAATGGAATTCTCCACATGAGTTTTCATTACCTCGTATTCCTCATCTGTCAGTTTGCCCTTCTTCTTTAAGATGCTTTCCGGGATACCGATTTTTCCGATATCATGGAGCAGACCTGCCACTTTTGCAGTCTGGATATCATCCTTTGGAAGCCCCATTTTTGCTGCAAGCTTCATCGCATACCCGGAAACATTCTCAGAGTGTTCAAAGGTGAACGAATCCTTGGCATCAACTGCTGCCATCAGCGCAAAAATCGTCGGCGTTACCTGCTCATAACCTTTCTCCCTGCTCTGTTCCTGCCCCTCAAAACTCTTCTCGTAAATCTCGATACGGTTTTTACCATTTCCTTTTGCATAGAAGGCTGCCCGTCTTGCCTGGCGGAATAATTTTCCTGCACTTTCTGCCATGTTTTTGTCCCATGCGATTCCAATGCTGAACGTAATCGGCTGGATGACTTTTGGCTTATCTTCTTTCTGTTCTAATATCGTATTCTGTATCAGCCGCGCAAACGACAATAGTATTTCTTTTCTGTTTTCTTCCGCAATAATAAGAAATTCATTGGAACCGACACGGAATACCGACATTTTGTCACTGCAGAGGTTCTGCACCTGGGATGCGCTCCACTTCAGGATCTGGTCTCCGGTCTCCTCGCCGTACAGATCATTATATAACTTGAAGTTATCCATATCCAGATATATCATTCCTGTAGGATGTTCCTTTATGTCCAGATTTTTTATAAATTCACTGCAATAGCTGCGGTTATACAGACCTGTCAGTTCATCATGAATGGACACCTGATATACTTTTTCATAGGCACTGATATTTTTTAATGCACCGGATACACTGTTCCCGATCTGCCGGATACAGTCCGCCTCATCATAGATCAGCCTGTTTTTTCTGTGAAGCTCCACATATAAAAATCCATAAATTTTATCGTCATACTTAAAAACTGCGATCTCCGGTTTTTTATGAATGCCGCCGGTGCCACAAAATGACCTCAGCCTTGCCTCCTCCTCTGTGTCCAGCACCCGGTCTCCGTCTGCCGTACACTCCACAAAATGGTCATCTCTTTTTTCAAAAATACGTGCATAAGAGTCCGGTACCGCCGAACTGACGGTGCTTCGGATTCTCTGGTACAGTTCTTTTTTATTCAGGATTGAAGCCGCCATATCCTGAAATTCCACAAGGCTCTCCACAATGTGCTTTTTCTTCTGGTACAGGATACGCTCCAGCCATTTTCTGGCATAGGTCATGACCAGCACCATCCAGAGGCACTGCAGAACGACAAACACTGTGATAAACTGTTTGGTAAAGCTGTCCGTCTGGCCGATCACATGGTCAATGTTTGGCTCCAAAATAATCATTGGAAGAAACGCTACAACTACTGCGATCAAATATACGGCACCTGTTGTCGCACGCATGGAGAATGAGAACAGATACTGTTTATAAATAATGTATACAAAACAGACCGCCATTCCCACTCCGCCAAGGGTATCGAATGGGAAATCACCGCTCCATGGCATCACGCACAGAATATTTCCACCCATGATGAGCAGTGTTCCTATTAATAATGGGCCGAGTTTTTTCCGGTACTCTAATTGTTCCCCGATTTTTTTGTGGGCAAGCAGCGTTACATACACTAACAGAAATATCTCTGCTGCTGCCAGCAACCAGATGCCTGTTTTTGCATGATAATGGTAGGATATACCGCCATTCGCCATGATCTGCACTTCCGGCGGTGGAAGAATACAACCGGTAAAAACATTCAGCAGGACAGCTGATACTGTCACAGCCATGCAGCCATACAGAAATCTGTCCTTTCCCCTGATATCAAGATAATGGAACAAAAAATCATATATCAGTATCGGGATCGTAAAAAGTCCCATCAATGACACATGATACCAGAACTGTATCCCCGGGCTGATCTGCAGTCTCATGAGCACAGCGCCGCCTGTCCAGGACAATAATGCCGACAGTATTGCCTTGAGATCTCTTACTTCTGATGACTTCTCTGCAACATTCAGAAAACAGAATAGTAAAAACAGATAGCATATGAGTGCAGCCATTGGAATACCAATATATATATTTTTGATCAACACCAGATTCATGAAATGTTCCATTTTTCATTCTCCTTCGTGTGAAATATCGTATTTCCATTCGCAGTCTGCCGTCAGATACTGTCTCTGTACGCAGACATATATCATTATGTTACCATATTTTTACATTTCATACAAGAATCTGCACGCTTGTCCATTTCCGTTTCGGATCTGTCCCTGTTCCGTTTCAGTTTCCCTGCCGGAAGCTGTTTTTCTCCTTCGTAAGTTCCAGCATAAGCATAAGCACACTCCATTTCCGGTTCGATGGTGTAAGGACTGCTTTATAGTCAACCGGAATCTGTTTCCGGCGCAGTTCAAACAGTATTTTGTCAAAATGCTTTTCATTCACACCGCAGAATACCATAAGGCTCTCCTGTGGTGCGCTGCCGGTAAATGGTGCTGTGAGCACGTTCTTTTTTCCCTCTGCGAGATCCCCGATACTCTGCCGCAAATCTGTGGTTTTGATCTCCTCCAGGCGGATTTTCATTGGCGCAAGCAGCTGTTTTACCGCTTCTTTTTCTTTTACCTGATAGATTAATATTTTTTCCATGTTTTTCTCTCCAGACTTAAGAAAAGCCAAACACAAAATATGTCTGGCTTTTTCTTTCATTCTATCATTTTTTATAACACTTCTTCAACAATTTTTTTCAAAGTGTCGGCAGAACTTTTCAGTTTGTCTGTTTCCTCTTCATCGAGAGCGATCGGAATCTGGTTTTCCACACCGTGCGCTCCCACGACCGCCGGCATGCTTAAGGAAATATCGGAAATCCCGAATTCTCCGTGCATCAGATTCGATACCGGTAAAATGGATTTTTCGTCGCGGATGATCGCCTCGCAGATTCTGCGCACTGCCATTGCAACTCCAAAGTAGGTTGCCTTTTTCTTTGCAATGATCTCGTAAGCACTGTTTTTTACATTCTCTGCAATACGCTCGGTCGCTTCGTCATGGTTGAAGTGTCCGCGCATCTCGCAGAATGTATTGATCGGCACACCCGAAACAGTGGCGCTGCTCCATGCTGCAAGCTCGCTGTCGCCGTGTTCGCCGATAATGAATGCGTGCACACTCCGGCTGTCCACATTCAGATGCTCTCCGAGGTTGTATTTTAATCTTGCAGTATCTAACACCGTTCCGGAGCCAAGCACCCGGTTTTCCGGGAAACCGGACAATTTCAATGCCGTGTAGGTCAGGATATCCACCGGATTGGAAACGATCAACAGGATTCCTCCGCAGTTTCTTTTTGCAATTTCCGGAATGATGGATTTGAAAATACCAACATTTTTCTGGACAAGATCTAATCTTGTCTCATCCGGTTTCTGATTGGCGCCTGCTGTCACGATGATGATCGCTGCATCCACAATATCATCATAATCTCCGGCATAGATTTTCATTGGCCTTGCAAAAGGAAGTCCATGGCTGATGTCCAGCGCCTCTCCCTCTGCCCTGTTTTTATCAGCATCGATCAGAACCATCTCGGAAAACAGACCGCTTTCCATTAATGCAAATGCTGTTGCAGATCCTACAAAACCGCATCCGATCATTGCCACTTTTCTCTGATTTACGCTTGTTTCACTCATATTTTCGTCCTCTCTTTCTTTTTTCCGAAATAGCTCCTGTAAATGGAGACAACCGCAGAATTTTACTGTTATTCCAGAATTTTTCCGTCCGTAGAAATGGTCACTACCTGCCATGGAATGAATTTTCCACTGTTCTGCAGTGCTTTTTTCGCAGCCATCTCAATTCCTCCACAGCAAGGCACTTCCATACGTGTTATTGTAACAGATTTGATGTCATTGTTTTTGATAATTTCTGTCAACTTTTCAGAATAGTCCACATCATCTAACTTTGGACACCCGATCAGTGTCACATGGCCGCGGATAAATTTACGGTGGAAATCTCCATAGGCGTATGCGCTGCAGTCCGCTGCGATCAGCAGCTTTGCGCCGTCAAAGTATGGCGCACGGACCGGTGCAAGCTTGATCTGTACCGGCCACTGTGTCAGTTCGGAACGGATTTCTCCTGCCGTCTGCAGCTCTGCGCTTCTGTCTGCATCTGCCTCTCTCCGGATGGCTCTCGCCTGACTTCCCGGACATCCGCATGGTATCTTTGCCACCTCTTTGCTCTTTTTATGTTCTTCCACTGCCTTCTCATCATAAGCTGCCGCCTCACGCTCCACAAAATGGATCGCATCTACCGGACAGGCCGGCAGACAGTCGCCGAGACCGTCACAATAATCATCGCGCATAAGCTTCGCTTTTCCATTCACCATTGCGATCGCTCCTTCATGGCATGCCTCTGCGCAAAGACCACATCCTACACATGCTTCCTCGTCGATCTCTATAATTCTTCTTACCATCTTCCATTCCTCCTGTTGTCTGCATATCTATTATTTGTTTCATTTGACTTTCTATGTGCATACTAATATAATAAAGAAAATTTTTCTGTTGTTTTTACAACGTAATTATGTTTTATTCTACGAACATACATTTGAAGGGAGTTTCTATGACAAACGACGATCTGCTTTTATTACAGACCTCTGTATTCACAGGGATCACAACCGATGAGATCAGGGACATGCTCTCCTGCCTCTCTGCACGGGAGACGACATTTATCAAAGATGAGATCATTTTTTCTTATGGGGAAACCATCACAGGCATCGGCATTGTGCTGGAGGGGAGTGTACACATTGTAAAAGAGGACTTCTGGGGCAATGCCAATCTGATGGCAGAATGTGTCCCGGGCGATATTTTCGGGGAAGCCTATGCGATCAATTCCACCGAACCTCTGGAAATGAATATTTTTGCCGCTTCCACCTGCCGCGTTTTGTTTCTGGAGGTCTCTAAGATCCTGACGATCTGCCCATCTGCCTGTGCGTTTCACAACCGGCTGATCCGCAATCTTCTAACGTTAGTGTCCCGGAAAAATTTCCAGTTAAACCGCAAGTTAGAACATATGTCCAAGCGTACCACCAGAGAGAAACTGCTCTCCTACCTGTCCATGGAGTCGAAAAAAGCCAATGCTTCAACCTTTACCATTCCATTCAACCGCCAGCAGCTTGCCGACTATCTCTCTGTCGACCGCTCTGCCATGTCCAATGAATTGTGCAAATTGAGAGATGCCGGCATTTTGGAATTCAACAAAAATACCTTCACGATTTTTGAGAAAAACGATTAAAAAAAACGCTATGATGCTATTTCCTGCACCATAGCGTTTTTTCAGATTCCATTCTCCTTCAGGTAATCCACCCAGATCCCATATTTTGAACCATACAGATGAATGTCGTCGAACGTCAGACTGCTCTTTAAGTTGCCTTCCTCATCGCATACGACCTCATTCATGTCAAGGTAAAAGATATTTTTTCCGTCTGCGAGTGCAGCGATCCGTTCATTCCGCTGCTCGATCCCCACATTGTTAAAGATCGGATCTTTATCACTTTTTTCTTTTGCAACCTTCATGATCCCCTGAACGAAGATCACAGCGTCCGGCTGCAGTTCCCGGAATTTTTCCACTGAATCCTCATAGGCTGTCATGAAACCATCCAGTGTTCCCCTTCCCATCTCATTGATCCCGATCTGGAAATAGATTTTCCCGTATTTTTTTGCCTTAAGCGCTTCCTCTAATGTCACTTTTTCCCCGTCCACTTCACAGAACTTTTCTGTCCAGAGGTTGTATACGTTCATACCGACGGTCGCATAAAAAGTGCTGTCATCGAGTCCGCCGTAATCATGAAGTCCCACGGTTCTCGAGTCACCGATAAACACTGCGTCCGAGAAGTACCCGGCGTCCACCGCATGAAAGCTTCTTACTTCCTCCTGCTCTGTCTCCGCCACTGTCTCCGTTACTGCCACACTCTCCGTTCCCTCTGCGGCAGGTTCTGTGCTCTCAGTCGCGGAGATCTGCTCCTCATCTCTTCTCAGTTCTGCCAGATGTTCCCATTTATCCCAGAGTGACTCATGGTCGCTGCTCCATGGGTAAATCCCATCGTGTATGCCCTGCATGACCAGAACAAAGTACGGTGTTTTTACCGGATCGACCGTATAACGGCTGTAAATCGTATCTTTTCCCAGAAATCCTATCACTGACAGGATTGCCCAGCCAGCTAAAATCAGAATGGTGATTTTGCAATATCTGATTTTTTTCATTTCTGCTCCTTCCTGTTATCTAAAAATTAAAGTATAAAAATGGATTGTTTGCAGATACCGCAAGGTAGTACATGCTGAGTGCAAAGATCACCGCAATTGCCAGCGTACCGAGCATCCCCCGCTTTATTTTTCCATAAATCACCGCCGGAACCGGAGTTGCAAAAAGAACTCCCATCGCCAGCAGACTGTCATAATCTTTCAGATATTTGATGTAATCCATGGAATTGACCATGCCGGTATGTGCATTCACAAACGGAAACATACGTGTCAGATAAATCCCAAGCTGATGCACATCCGTGATCGTAAATGCCATCCATGTCACAGGCACAAACAGCAACAAATAGACATGTCCGATCACTTTGCTTTTCTGTAAAAATGGAAGCAAAAACAATTTTTCCAGAAATAAAGCCCCGAGCAGCATGCCGCCCCAGATCAGGAAATTATACCCTGCCCCGTGCCACAGCGCGGTCAGTATCCACACAGCAAAAAGGTTGAACATCGTCCGCAGTCTGCCTTTCCGGCTTCCTCCGAGCGGAATGTATACATAATCGCGGAACCACCGTCCCAGTGTAATGTGCCAGCGGCGCCAGAACTCCGTCACCGATTTTGAGATATATGGAAAACGGAAGTTTACCGGAATCTGGAATCCCAACATTTTTCCGAGTCCGATCGCCATCATCGAATATCCTGCGAAATCAAAATACAGCTCCATGGAATATGCGACCGCACCCAGCCACGCCAACGGCGTTGAGATACTGTTAAACCCGATCGTCTGCACGTTGTTCCACAACATTCCCACCCGGTCAGCGATAATGACTTTGGATCCGAGTCCGATCACAAGGATACGGATGCCACTCTCAAAATCCCGTGCTGTCACCGTCCTTCTTTTCAGGCAGCTGCTCACCTCGGTATAGTTTACGATCGGTCCGGCGATCAGCTGTGGAAACATTGTCAGATAGGTTCCAAGGTTGACATAAGATTTTTCTGCCGGGACAATGCCACGGTACACATCGATCACATACGCTGCGATCTGGAAGGTGTAAAAACTGATCCCCAGCGGCAGCTTCGTGGTCAGACCGCTGTATTTAAAGAAAAAGAGCATTCCGAAATCGTAGCAAAGCGCCAGAACAAGCAGTACTGCCTGTCTTCTGCCTCTTCCATCCTCCGGTGTTTTATACATGCTGCGTGCGATCACATAGTTCACCGTGACTGACGCTAACAGCAACAGGACATACTGCGCCTCACCATAGGTGTAGAAGGCAATGCTCCCCAAAAAGAGTACTGCATTGCGGAACTTCTTCGGTGTGATAAAATATATGATTAAAAAAGCCGGCAGAAACCGGAACAAAAATTCAAAACTGCTAAATACCATACGTAATTCTTTCTCTCATTCTCCTGCTTGTACTGCACGGTCAACGTGCTTTTCTGCAGAAACTCTACCTGTTTTTCACAAAAAATACCTGCCTGTTTCCTTTTCTTATTATATGCACAGACTGTTGTTATTATAGATGAAAAAAATAAATATTACCATATGATTAATTTTAAAAATATATTAAATCCATTCTATTTTGTAACTTTTCTGTAATGATTGGGCACGGACGCTGCTTTTCTCAGATTTTCCGGAAACCATGTTACTGTTTTCCCTGCAGAAATGCTTCGATCTCCCCGATAAAATACAGTGAGCCGAATGCCACTGTCTTTTCTGTGGATGATTTTGAGAAATCCGGCAACACATCCGCAAGGTTCTGATACGCCTCCGCCGGGATTCCTTTTTCCCGGATGCAGTCTGCGAGCGCCTCTCCCTGCAATGCCCTCTCACTCTCCACAGTCACTGTCTTAAAATCCAGTGCCAGCGGAAGAAGTTCCCGGATCATCTCCCCATAATCTTTATCCGCCATGACACCCATGATAAAATGGAATTTTTCATCCGGATACATTGTCTCCAGACTTTTTTTCAGCGCCTCCACACCGTTACTGTTATGCGCACCGTCCATCAGGAAAAACGGATCATTGCTCACAAGTTCCATGCGTCCCATCCACTGTGTCCGGTCGATCCCTTCCCGGATCGCATACTGCAAAGCTTTCCGTTCCGGCACATTCTTTTTTCCTGCAAAATATTTTTCAAAAAATAATTCTGCTGCAAGCATTGCCGCCACGGCATTTTCATACTGGTGCACACCGAGCATTTTCATTGTGACAGCATTGTATCCAGCGTATGAAAAACACTGTTTTCCGTCCTTTTGTGGCAGGATCCTGATCTCATCTAAGTTTATGACTTTTGTAGTTTCGATATCTGCACGCTCTGCGGCTTTGTTTAACACGTCCATCGCTTCTTTTTCCTGGCTCTCTAACACAAGCGCTGTGCCGTGCTTGATAATTCCTGCTTTCTCTGCTGCAATTTTGGCGAGTGTGTCACCGAGGATCGCCATATGGTCAAAACCGATTTTTGCAATGACGGTCACATCCGGCACTCCGCAGGCATTCGTGGAATCATACGTTCCGCCAAGTCCTGTCTCCAAAATCACAACATCACACTTTTGTTCCTTAAAATAAAGCAATGCCATTGCAAGACAGTAATCAAACATTGTCGGATAAACGCCAAAATCCATAGAGAGAAGCCTGTTTCCAAGGCGCATGGTATCCTCTTTTGAGATCATATCTCCCTGCACCTGGATGCGCTCCCTGAAATCCACCAGATGTGGAGAAGTAAACATCCCGGTTTTCAATCCTGCACATTCGAAAACAGAGCGCAAAAAAGCAGAGACGGAGCCTTTGCCGTTCGTCCCTGCTATGTGTATGATGCGTAAATCTTTCTCCGGGTGTCCTAACTGCTCTAACATTATCTTTGAGATCTCGACACCCTTTAAGTTTCCAAATCTTCTTTTATTTTCAATCGCTGTTACTGTTTCTTCGTATGTTAATGTCTGCATCTGACTATACTGCCATGATCACGCCGCCGTCGTTGGCATACATGCTGCTGACACCTGCGGTATTGATGATGATGATCTTTTTGAACTTCGCAATCTTCTCGATTTTTTCCTTCACTGCTTTTGCCCTCTCCGGACAGTTACAGTGTGAGATCGCAAGAATACGGTTCTCACAGTCTTTTGTCTTTGAGATCATATCCTTCACCATGCGCTCAAGCGCCTTGTTCATGCCGCGCGCCTGACCTAACTGGCAGATTAATCCCTCCTTCGTTGAGCCCATAACAGGCTTGATATTTAATGAATTGGCAATAAATGCTTTCAGGTTGGAAAGTCTGCCATTCTTTCTCAATGTCTCTAATGTCTCCAATACAAAATAGGTGTTCATGGACTTGATGTACTCTTCCACCTTCTCCACAACCTCTTCAAAACCGCATCCGGCTTCCTCAAATTCCTGTATCTTCATGCCGATGAGAGTTTCACCGATGGATGCGGATCTCGAATTGAACACATAAATTTTCTTTGTATCTCCGTGCTCTTCCTCATATAGATTCTTTCCGAGTACTGCACTGTTGTAAGAGCCGCTTAAACCACCGGACAGTGTCACGGCATAAACATGGTCTGCCTCGCCCTCATAAGCATCCATATACTGCTCCGGTGACGGGCAGGAGGACTTTGGTCCTTTCAGGCTCTCTCTGACTCTTCTCAAAAAGTCTGACTGATCAAATGTGCTGTCATCCCTGATACGGCATCCGTCTACTTCCAGCTCCAATGAAACGGTCTCATAATGTCCGTCCTGTTTTAATTCTTCCGGTAATTCCCCACAACTGTCTATTACAATCTTATACATAGTATCCTCCTTGTTTTGCGAAGCAAAATGCGACTGTCCTTACAGGAGCAGATGATTTAGCCTCCTTGTTTTCTAAATGTTATTCATTATTATATCAAAAGTTTCTTTTTTCTATTACATGTAGTATTGATTACTACGTAACATTAACACAAAAACTTTACTTTGTATAGAGGATATTATGATTTTTATTAAAATTTTATAGTCAGCACGTTCTGGTCGGAATCTTCCAGATAATATAAAGATGTCAGTCCTTTGCAGTAATGCACGATCTTCTGATCCGTGATAAAGTAGGCGAATGCCTGTTCATACAGCTCCCTGTCCGCAAACCTGACGGAGCAGAAACCATCTCCCTGCTCATAGGCAGTCCGATATACATTTCCGATGTTGTCTGCATCCCATGTGTCAAAATAAAGATTTTCATGGACATAATAATTGTCTTTTACCGCCTGACACACCGGAACGATAATATCGTCATTCGGCTGATGCGTTTTCTGTAATTCCCCGGTCGTAACTGCAAAATAATTATAATTGATAAAGGAATCCAGCCCCATTCCATCACCGCTGTAGGTGGCATTTCCCCATGTCGTATCCATGTAATAATACTCTCCATCCAGCTTTACCAGATTCCATGCATGAGACTGTCCGTCTGCCGTTCCGGCCACCACTGCACAGGGAATGTCCAGTTTTTCCAGAAGATACTGCGTTGCTGCAGCGTATCCCTGACAAACCGTTTCCCCATTGACAAACACACTGATGATGTTCTGATTGTCCGGCGCACCTGTGCTGTACGCAACATTCGAAGCCAGATAATCAAACACATATTTTGCTTTGTCATAATCCGATGCCTCCGTATCAACCCCTGCCAAAATCTGACTGACTGTCTCGTCGATCTGTGCCTGCATGTCCATCCGTTCGGCATCCGTCATGGTAAACTTTGGTGTAAAATGGAGATCCACCAGCTTTTCCCCTCTGGTATACTGCGTGTAAGTGTAGCCCGATACCCAGAACAGTCCGCCGTGATCCGCCATCACCGAAACATACGCCTGATGCAGGACTTCGTTGTCTAACGTGCTCAGCGCCACATCTTCTTTTTCATAGAGAATCGCATCATAAACCTCATCGTACACAGTGCGTACTTCCTCCGGAAGCGTCTGATATGCATAACAGTCCACGGACAGCCTTTCAACGGATGGCTCTGCCTGCTTCTCTGTTTCCCCGGAAACTGCTGCCTGTTCAGTGTCCGTCTCCTGCACTGTATCCCTTACTTCCGTATTTTTTCCTTCTGCAATTTTCTCCTCCACATAGCGGGTAATATCGGATAATTGATTCGTTGTCTGCTGACACCCCGAAAGCAGAATGAGTGCTGCACATGCCGCACTCCCTGCCACATAGGAAAAAAATTTTTTTCTCACCTGATTCTCCTGTCAAATGCATACTTCATGCTGTCTGTATCTTTTTTGCCTTTCAGCCAAAATAAGCGCTCACCAGATCCTTCAATGCCTGCTGGTCTGCTGCTGCCATCAGTTCTCTTGCAGAATGCATTGCAAGCAATGGGATTCCGATATCCACGGTTTTTACCGGAAGCAATGCAGATGCAATCGAGCCTAATGTGCCGCCTCCTGCAAGATCCGAACGGTTCACAAATTTCTGATATGGGATCTGATCCTTCTCACAGATCTGCTGGATTACTGCGACCGCACCACAGTCTGTGGCATAGGACTGGGAGCATGCTTCCTTGATGCAGAATCCTTTTCCAAGCACCGGCTTGTTGGTCAGATCCATCTTTCCGGCATAGTTTGGATGAAGTCCATGTGCCACATCCACAGATAAAATCATGCTGTTGTACAGTCTGTTCCACACTTCTTTTTCCAGTCCACACTCGGTCAGAATACGCACCAGCATATCATGGAGCAGAATGGAACCGGCACCCTGTTTGGAACGGCTTCCGATCTCCTCGTGATCGAACAGAGCAATGAGATTCATGCCATCCGCCCTGTCGCTGTCGATGATTGCAGACACCAGTGCAGAACAGGAATTTAAGTTATCGAGTCTGGATGCAGAGATAAACTCATCGTTTAATCCCACAAACTCCGGCTTTTCTTTATTATAAATGGTCAGCTCAAAATCCAGGATATCCTCTTTTTTCACAGCAAGCTCTTTTGCAAGAAAATCAAGAAAATAGTCTACATCATCGGAAAGTCCGCAGATTGGGAGCAGTTCCGTCTGCTTATTTAATTCCACGCCCTTGTTCACCTCACGGTTCATGTGGATCGCAAGATTCGGGATGGTCATAAGATTTTTTTCAGACTGGAACGTGACCACTTTCGGTGTAAACACATCCCCGCTGCGCACTGCAACTCTTCCAGCTACACCGAGTGGACGGTCGAGCCATGTATTTAAGATTGCGCCGCCGTAAACTTCCACATTCACCTGTGCGTATCCGTTTGTCTGAATATCGCAGGACGGTTTGATCCTTAAGCATGGGAAATCTGTATGTGCTGCTGCAATGCGGATCGCAGGCTCTCTGTCACTCCAATTCTGCGGTAATGTGAATGCAAACAATGTCGTTTCATGATGATTTACCACATATTTTCCGCCCGCTTTTAAGTTCCATTCCGTACCGTAATCAACCACTTCAAAACCGGCATCTGTCAGTCTTTTTTCGCATGCACTCACTGCATGTGCCGGAGAAACTCCCTTTTCCAATAAATCAAATAAAATTTGTGTCTCTGTCATATCTGTTACCAACCTTTCCATCAAACCCCAGACTTTTTATCTGCGGTCGTAAATCTGTATCATTATTCCGTATTTTGCATTCGCAAATCCTCTGTATTCTAGCATATTTTCTCTCATTTGTCATTTCAGTTATTTACAAGAAAACAAACCAATGATAAATTTATGTTGATACCATTTTCTTTTGGGAGGATTTTATGATTGCTTTAAAAATTGCCGAAGTCAAAGACTTTATGAATAAATTACTGTGCCAGGATGTGTTTGACCACTTTCTCATTCAGGAGGCTGTCATCACAACGAATGTATCCTGCCATATCGACGGCACGCTGCAAAAAGACTTCTACACCTCAGAAGAACTCGAAGAACAGAATCTCACCGGGCTTTCCTTTGTTCCGTATGGTCTTTTGCGCAGTTCCTGTTTCAACCTGATCAAAGGAAAGAAAACTCCTTCTTATTTCAAGTTTTCCCTCCTGTTATCGCCGGAAAATCTCAAACGCACTCTCTCCCAGACCGGAAGTTCTTTCACGGAAAATGATATTTCCGCAGTGTTCTTAAATATCCGCTTCCAGAATGGAGAACTGACCGTGACCACGGGTATCTCCTACCGGATCTTCTCGACCGACAAAACGCTTGAGCACGAGTGGGACACACTCCTCAAACGCTTTCTGACGAAAAATCAGATTTCATTTGACGAATTGTAGCGTCTGGCTTCCCCCTCTCTCCCGGCTTTCACTTGGTTTTCACTATGGAATAGATAAAAGGGTTTCTTATAAAACTTGCTCGAATTGCGGCTTTATCAGTGTTCACATTTTGACTTTTTTGATTGTTTATATTCATTCAGAAATGGACAGTCCGCACAATGTGTTCGTCTGCGGCCACACTTCCTTCTTATCTGTATCGTGCGCAAGTTACATGCCGGAAAATCAGCAGATGAGCAGGTCAAAAATCACTCGGGCTTTTTTTGATTTTTGACCTGCAATAAAGGATGCTGATTCCGGCATTTACTTGCGCTAGATACAGATAAAGGAAGTGTGTCCCAGACGGACACATTGCGTGGACTGTCCATTGATGAATGTACATAAACTTAAAGTCAAAATGTGAACACTGATAAATGCACCCAATTCTCACAAAAGTTTTATAAGGAACCCTTTTATCCATTCCATAGCTTTACACTTTGGCAAAAGCCGGGAGAGAGGGGGAAGCCAGACACTACAATACCATGGTAAATAAGATTGATTTTCCGTCCTCGCTTTTGGCTGTGATCTTGCCCTTGTGTGCTTTCACGATCGCATACACGACGGAAAGTCCGATTCCAAAGCCCCCGGTCCTGGAATTGTGGGAAGCGTCCATACGGTAAAAACGTTCGAAAAGCATGTCCAACTTTTCTTTTTCGATCTGGTCTGTGGTATTCCACACGGTGATGATTTTGTTTTTTCCGGAAGTTTTTAGTGCGATGCGGATGATGCCCTGCTCTGAGGAATATTTCATTGCATTGTCCAAAAGCAGGGAGATCATCTGCCGGATATTTTTCTCATCGCCGATATATTCCACGTGCTCTGCCACATTGATCTCAAATTGTTTTCCTTTTGTTTTTGCGACAGAGCGGAATCCCTCTGCGGTATCAAGCACTGCATCCGAAAGTGAAAATGACACTTTTTCCAGCTTTGTCCCTTCCTCGTCCATGCGGGAGAGAAACACCAGTTTTTCCGTGAGGGAAGTCAGTCTTGCAATCTGTTTTCTCGTACTCTGCGTCCACTCGTTTTCCCCCTCCATCATCTCTATGACTTCGGTGTTGGCATCGATGATCGTGAGCGGCGTTTTGATCTCATGGCTTGCGTCCGTGATAAAGCGTTTCTGTTTCTCATAGCTTTCTGACACCGGTTTTAACACTTTTCCGGAGAAAAAGTAGATCATGACAAACACGATAACAAGTCCGAGTGCTCCTGTTCCCACGCTCGTAAGAACATACGTTCTAATGGTAGAGATTTCCCGCTGGCAGTTTAAAAATACATACATCGTCGTGCCGTCACTGTCCGTTGTAAGATATTTATAATCAGCGAAAAAGCCTTTTTTCTTTCCTTTTTTCCACAGCTCCGCTGCGTATTCCTCCGCTGTACCGGCTGAGATGGAAGCAATTTTTCCGGTATCCACAGATTCCACTGTACCGTCCGGTGCGATCGTCACTGTAAAATACCGGGTGTCAAACGGACTTTCCTGCGAAATTCCATGCTTTTGCAGGTCATTCATTGCCGGTGGCTGATCTGACTTAGGTTCCAATTTTTTTCCAAAATCTCCGGGTGTCATATCCGGGAAAGTACCTCCGTTGTCAGCGATCAGGGAGAGTCTTGCATCCAGCGCCTGATTGGTACTGATGTAGTTTGCAATATTGATCGTACCGACAATTGCAATCAGCACGATAGAAACAGACAGCATTGCAATTGCAATAAATTTTCTTCTTAATTTTTTAAGCATTGTCTTTCTCCAATGAATATCCAAGTCCTCTGGCCGCCTTGATTTTCACCTGACTTCCAATGGAGGTTAATTTTTTTCTCAAATAGGAAATATATACCCATACGACATTTTGTTCCGCTTCTGAATCATAGCCCCAGATTTTATCCATAAAAAGATCCGGGGAAATGACCTGTCCTGGATTAGACATGAGCATTTCAAGCATCTGGTATTCCTTGCCAGCAAGACGGATACCTTCTGGATTCTCCGGTCCTGTGAGCTGATAGGTAGAACGGTTCAGTGCAATATCGCCAAATGTCAGCACATTATCGGTCGTGTCCGTCTGCCTCCTTGTCATTGCCCGGATCCTCGCCAGAAGCTCTTTCATGGAAAATGGTTTCGGCAGATAATCGTCTGCGCCGCTGTCTAAACCCTCCACACGGTCATCAATCTCTGCCTTTGCTGTGAGCAGCAGAACCGGAACGGAATTTCCATGTCTGCGGATTGTTTTTAATACGGTGATACCATCCATTTTGGGCATCATGATATCTAAGATCACGCCGTCATAATTGTCGCCGTTTTCCAGATAATCTAAGGCTTCTGCGCCATCGTACACAGCGTCTACCGAATAATTGTTATGTTTTAACACCGTGACAAGCGCACGGCTCAAATCCTCTTCATCTTCTGCAAGCAATAACCTCATACAAAATCCCATGCCTTTCGTTTATTTCACAGTGATACCGATTCCTGCCCTTCGCTGTTTTTATTCTGCGGTCACTTCTGTCGTCGTTCCCGATGTTGCGAGCGTGTACGTTGCTCCGCTCTCCACCTCTGCGGTGCTGATGATCACACAGTCATAGGACTTTAATGCCGTGTAACTTACGATCACATTTTCCTCACTGTCTGTCAGCACAACGTCGCCGGCTTCCATTTGTTCTCCTGATTTTACCATAAGAACCTTCTGTTTGGAAGAATCACTCATCCCCTCTGCCATGCCGCTGCTGCCGATTGCCACAAGCATTCCGCCGTTCACATACGCAGACGACCGGTCACCGTAATCGATTGCACTGTTTCCGTTGTCAGACGGACCGTCAATGTAGATCTCACCACCGTTGATCGTCAGATCGCCGTTGGAATCCACACCGTCGCCGCCTGCCAGAATGTGAATATATCCACCATTTAATTCCATCCACATTTCATTATCTGTTGTCTCTTCTGTCTCGTCATCCGCAGAATCCATGCCTTTAAAGTGATCGCCAAATGTTCCAAAACCACTCTGATCCGTGCCGCCTGCTGTATTGATACCGTCATCACTTGCAGTGATATCGATCGTTCCATCGTTGATCGTCACCGTCAGACCTTCCATACCTTCATAACTCTCTGTCACGGTGATCGTACCGCCATTTACTGTCAGTGCATCATCTGCATGCACACCATCATCGCCTGTCGCAAGCGTGTATGTTCCATCTGCGATCGTAATATTTGCGTTGCTGTGGATGGAATCATCTACGGAATCAATCTGATAAGTGCCTCCATTTAAGTACATGCCGCCACCTGCCTTGATTCCTTTTGTGCTGGTGCTGCTCTCGTCGGTTGTGGTATCCTGGGGCATATTCTCTCCGTCCGGCTTTTCGCCCATCTGCGGCATACTTTCTCCGTCCGGTCTCTCGATGTTTTGTGATATTCCGCCACCCGGCATGTCTGACTCATGTGTTTTCTGACTGTTTGCAGCGCCGCCCCCGGCTGTGATGTCAAATGTTCCATCCTCGATCTGCACGATATTGGAAGCGTCCATGCCATCGCCGTCACTTGTGATCGTAAAATCACCGTCTGCAATATAAATGTAGCCCTTTTCTTCATCATCAGCATTTTCCGCATGAATGCCATCTTTTTCTGCGGTTAAAATAAAGGTTCCATCTGCGATACGCACACTGTCTTTTCCCGATAATGCGTGCCCTGCTGCTGTGATATCGTATGTACCGCCTGTAATCTTCAGATCATCTTTGGATACAATTCCATGTCCTTCTGCTGATACGATCGTCAGACTTCCAGTGCCGTTTAACGTAAGGTCTGATTTTGAAAAAATCACGGCATCAATGTTGTTATCATCAATCGCAACATATCCATCCGTATTGCGAAGCGTATTCTGCGATCCTTCTGCAAGCGTTACAAATACTTTCTCTGCGCTTTTTACATACACCGCTGCACTTGAAGCACAGGTAATGTCCACATTATCAAATACGATCTGCACTTTCGCATTATCTGCATCCACCACAATCTGTCCTTCCGACAGTGTTCCGGAAAAAATATATGTCCCTTCTGCCGTGATTGTCACCGTCTGTCCTTTGATTGCAACGCCATCCGTTTCCCCTGTGATACCATCACCGGAAAGTGTGACATAAACTGCCCCACTCTCCTCATAGGTTCCTGCCAGATCCCGCTCAGTAAACATATCTGCACTTGAAAAAGTTCCTGTTTCACTCTGTGCTACGGTTTCTTCCGCATTTACTTCTGTTTCCGAGGAAACAACATTGCCAGTACTGCTCTTTGTCCCTGTACAGCCTGCCACTGCCGTCATGGATAATGCCGTGGCACAAAACAATGCCAGCAGTTTTTTACTTCTACAACTCATTGACATTTGCCTCCTGTCTCATCATACTGATTTCCAGATTTCCGTTTCTGCATCTCAATTCATCGAGAAATGTTTTCTCTTCCGCATTGTCTTTTAACGTCACATGATAGGTGAGTTTGTAAAGACTTCCCATATTGGAAGTTTTCACAGCGACTACTTCGCAGGATGATAAATATTTTTCAAAAAGATCATCAAATGCTGCTCCGTAATTTAAATCCTCCGGGATTGTGATCCGAAGTGTTTTCTCCCTTACTTCTGCTTTTTTCACACCGAATCCGGTCACATTTAACACAAACATCACGGCTCCCATAATGAGTGAAAACAATACTGCAAATCCAAGATACCCCATCCCTGCGATCAGTCCTGCCGCCATTGCAAGAAAAATGGTTCCGATCTCTTTTGCAGTTCCCGGCACAGAACGGAAACGTACAAGCGAAAATGCTCCTGCCACAGCCACTCCGGCACCTACATTTCCGTTTACCATCATAATGACAATGCAAACGATCGCCGGCAGCATTGCGAGTGTCACTGCAAAGCTTGTCGTATAGCGGTTTTTATAAGTGTAAACCCATGTGATGAATGCCCCGATCACCAGTGACACCACAATACAGAGTAAAAAATCCGGCACGGAAATCACCGCCGTACCTGCTGCATCAAAAATTCCTGTAAATAAATTGTTTAACATATTAATTTCTCCATTTCTTTTTTAACATTTTATTGCCTGCTGCACAACCTCATCTCCGGTAAACACAAAGAAATTTTCCGGCGGACAGCTTCTCTTCTCTCTCTCATAAATCGTGCGGTAAGCGGTCGCATATTTGGAAAATGACGTTTTGTAAATCTGGTTTTCTGTCAGAAAATGAACCATCCAGAGCGGTATTGCGCCCGCCGTTTTCACTTCCATAAGCACTTTATTTTTAGCTAAAATTGCTTCCCCATAAATCCCCTTGCAGAGCGAAAGGTCGTAATTTCTCCAGAGAATGTTCTGATCAAACGTGATCCGGAACTCGTGATTGTCCTTCGCATAAAAAGCTTCTCTCTCATAAGAAAGCATTACTGCCGGAGCCAGCTTCTTATAATTTTTCAGACAGTAATCGATTTCTCTGGTAATCTGTGTGTCTTTTACTTTTTCATGAAAAAGCAGGTAACGTTCTGCCTCGTCCTCTGTCATTGCAATTCTTCTTTTGTATACAACTGACTCATACTTCTTTTTCAGTTCCACAAAAACGGTCGTGTCTTTGTCTGCCGTTCCGTAACTTCTCAATCTCAGTTTTTCTTTATAAACCGGATGTTCCATTGATCTTTGGATCAGCAGATAGTCCGGCGTATCAAAGTAGAGACTGCATATTGTACTCATTCCATGCTCGTCTGCGGTCATGTACTGTTTCATTTGATTTTTTAACAGTTCCGCCTGCGTGATATCCAACATATATTTGATCTCACACCTTTTAAATATCATCTGATCTGCCATAAGTGCCTCCTTTCCTTTGCGCATATCTTATCAGGCGAACCTTAAATGAACTTAAAAAAAAGAAACCATCCTTTAAAAAATGGTTTCTTTGTCATGATTCATTATGTTTTTCTGTTATCTGGATTCGGACTGTACACGGTTGGTTAATTTCGGAAATTTGGCATTATCTATCTCTTTTTTTATTATATAGAACCCCTCAAGATTCTTCAAGACTGTTTGCATGGATTTTATATCGTGGATGCAATGATCTGCATGTCACCCTGCAATTCCACGGTTCCGAAGCCATTTGGAAGAATGAAATGATCTCCTTTTTTCACCGGCTGACCGTTGACGATTCCATTGCCATCCGTAACTGTCATATTCATAAAAGGTGCATTCTGCTCAAAAGTCATTTTACCTGAAACATCTATTTTATAGATATGAAAGTATTTGCAGGCATACAGTTCATTTAACGTATTGACCGGAAGATCTGCCACCGATTTCACACTGTCTGCAGCCGATTTTGCAGGCACAGTGATCACGTCAATACTCTTGTCGATATGCAACTCTCTCGGCTTTCCATTGGAAAGACGGTCATAATCATAAACGCGGTAGGTAATATCACTGTTCTGCTGTGTTTCCAAAATGAGTGTTCCGCCTTTGATCGCATGAACCGTTCCCGGATCGATCTGAAGAAAATCGCCTTTTTTGATCGGGATCTCACGGATAACTTCACTCCACTTTCCCTCATGGATCATCCGGCTTAATTCCTCTTTTGTCCTTGCATTGTGTCCGATCACGATCGTCGCATTTTCCTTGCAGTCGAGAATGTACCAGCACTCTGTTTTTCCAAGTGAACCATTTTCATGGACTTTTGCATAATCGTCGTCCGGATGTACCTGAATGCTCAGGTCATCTTTTGCGTCAATAATTTTGATCAGGAGTGGGAAACGGTCACTGTCCACATTTCCGAAAACTTCCGGATGTTTTTTCCACAATTCGGACAGCTTCATTCCACGGAATCCACAGTCTCTTAAAGTCCCGTCTCCATTTGGATGTGCAGAAATTCCCCAGCACTCCCCTAAATCATCACCTTCGACCGGATAATGAAAATCCTCTCTCAATCTCGTACCGCCCCAGATGTTGTGTGTACATACCGGATCTAAAAATAAAATTTCTTTCGTGGTCTGATTCATTGATAAATTACCTCCATTCGTCCGGATCACATCCTGATACCAAAATGCAGAATCTTTTGCAATTCTCCGCTGTGTCATAAAATCCACATAAATCATGCCAAAACGTTCTTTGTATCCCTCGGACCATTCAAAATTATCCAGAAATGTCCACAGGAAATACCCCCGGATATCGGCTCCCTCATCATATGCCCTCTGCATGGCTCCGATGTAGGAATCCAGAAATGTGATGCGGTCATTGTCATGCACTCTGCCGTCAAAGCTCACATTGTCATGGCAGGACATGCCATTTTCTGTAATATATAATGGAAGCGGATACCGCTCCGTCAAAAATTTAATTCCATAATAAAATGCTTTTGGTGTCACCGGCCAGTTGCACGCCGTCTTTGGGAATCCCGGTTCCCGGTCCACAAATTCCGGTTCACCGTCTGCGCCCTGACGCACGTAATAACCATTATATATGTTCTGTCCCATAAAGTCCAGTGGCTGATGGATCAGCTGCATATCTGCCTCTGTGATTTCCGGCAGATACTCTTTGAACTTTTCCAGTCCCTCTTTTGGATAATGACCTAAAAAGACCGGATCTGAAAACCATGAGATATTCCAGGTCCAGTTATCCATCGGATTGTAAAATCCAAAATAAACTTTTCTGGCAGCTTCGATATCTTCTGCACTGTCCGTGTATGGATAAGCCACTCCTCCGGTCGGTGCAAAGCCGATCTGGATTTTTTGTTTTGCATATTTTCTTAAATTGATCACTGCCTGTCCATGCGCTTTCAACAGATTATGTGCAATCTGAAAGGTCTCTGGAACCGATAATTTCAATCCCGGTGCATGGACACCGCTTAAATGCCCAAGTCCTACCACACACTGTGGCTCATTGATCGTGATAAAATACTCGCAGATATCCGAAAAATTCTCTGCCACCACTTTTGCATATTCCCCGAACCAGTCTACCACTTCCTCATTCAGCCAGCCGCCCTTTTCCTGCAACGCCTGTGGAAACTCCCAGTGAAACAGGGTAATATATGGTATAATGCCATTTTCCTTCATTGTAAGAATCATGTCGCGGTACATCGCAATCGCTTTTTCATTGACACGCCCGGTGCCCTCCGGCAGAATCCGCGCCCAGTTTAAGGAAAAACGATATGCTTTGATTCCGAGATTTTTCATTAATGCATAGTCATCTTTATAATGGTGCATGTGATCACAGCTTGTGTACGCATTCTGATTTTGAAAAATGCGTCCCTGCTCCGTAAAAG
>ERZ1034865.553-NODE-553-length-22152-cov-78.620491_pt1 | contig 22152 bp, 31 predicted proteins | sample MGYA00520632_ERZ1034865 | MGnify/ENA primary metagenome ERZ1034865 (study PRJEB33766, sample SAMN09781738) | gut metagenome | biome: gut microbiome | host: Homo sapiens | place: Madagascar | study: EMG produced TPA metagenomics assembly of the PRJNA485056 data...
GGAAGAGTACCATCTTCCAAAGGGTAGTGTTGAAGGGGTTGCGTGGCATGAGAGTCGTTGGAATCCTTCTGTAAGAAATTCCTATGGTGCAGTTGGGTTCATGGGGGTCTCAACAAAGAAAGATAATGTTGCGTTTCTTGTTAAGCAAGGCGTTATCAAACAGGCAAGTGACCTTAATGACCCATATACAAACTTAAAAGCTGGATGCGCTATTCTGAGATATTACCTTGATAGTAGTCCGTCTATTGAAGCAGCATTTTGCAAGTATGCTTGCGGAGAAGGTAATTACGCAAAGCGTATGAAAAAAGGTTCTGGGTATTGCAAATCGACTTATGAACTTGTTTGGCTTACTGAACAGTATGCAAAGTATTTTGAGGAAAAAGAGTCCGTTAAGTTTATGTTGAGTGAATACAGCGTTGCAGAGAAGCAGTATCAGAGTTATAAGACGTTGTATGAGACATATACAGCAGAATATAAAAAGAGCTATGCTGAGTATATGATGAATGCAGCACTTGAACGGATGAATTATCTTGAAACAGAAATTGCAAAGGTAGAGGGTGAATTTGAGTGAACTATTTTACATGGAATCCTGTTTATGATTATGTAATGCAAGTAAAAAGCCGTTTTATTGAGGTTACTGGTGATGGTAGTATCGAAAATATATTGAATGCAGGAGAATATGAATCTTGTTTTCATCGTTGGCTTGCAGTTGTAAATGATAGTGAGCTTTCCGAAATTGCTACTCCGCTTTGCGTTAAACAGGGAGTCAGGAGAAAGAATCATTTACAGATTCGCTACAAGAAGTATGACGAGTTGTTCTCAATGGTTGATTTTAATTACAATGAGTTTTGGAAGATTCGTGACGGATTCTATAAAGAATCCAGAACCCTTGTAATTGATATTGTCAATGATGATATTGTTATTTGTGGATTTAAGAAGTTTTGCAATATTGGCGAGAATGACGATGATACCCTTGCAAATCTTGTTCAGCGCATCAAAGATAATGATGGAGAGTATGAAGTTTCTGAAAAAAAGGATGGAAGCCTGTTCTGCGTAAGTTATCCGTTTGGTGCAAGCGAACCTGTGTTTTGTACATCAAGCTGTATAGATGCTTCGATTTCGTGGAGACTCGCAGATGCCATTGAAATGTTTTATAAAAATAAAGCGTATCTTGAGATGTTGTACAACAATCCTGGAATGACCTTTATTTTTGAGTACATCTCCATGAAAGACCCTCATATCGTTGTGTATTCCAAAGAGCAAGAGGGGATTTATCTTATTGGTATGAGAAATAATTTTACAGGTTTTGAGTACAGCTATAAGGTAGTTTGTACCATGGCTCATACCTATGGAGTTTTGACCACTAACCTTTTTAATAAGAGTATTGAAGATGTTATGGCAGATACAAAGAAGTATAAACATAACGAACTTGAGGGTTATGTTGTTAAGGTTGGTCAGTATCGTTGCAAAATTAAAACAGAAGATTACATTCTGATGCACAAGTTGTCTGCAAGCAAGTTTTCTCAGAATGTTACAATTCAGATGTTTGCAGATGGAAGATTTGATGATTATTACGCTTCTGTTCCTATGGACATGAGAGGTCGTGTAGATTGGGTAGTCGAAATTATCAATGAGTATATTTCGCTTACAACGAAATGTGTTGACGAGTATACGAATAAATGCCTCGAATCCAACAAGAATGGAACTCGTAAAGACCTTATGCTCTGGTGTAACGCAAATGTACCGTCATTTGTTCGTGGAAATGTCATCAATAAAATTCTTGGAAGGAAAATTCGCCTGATGTTTAACGGTGGCGGTGGTTATGTGAAGCTGGACGAGATGAAAAATATGATTGACAAAATTAAGAAACTCTGATATACTGAATACGAGGTGATTTTAATGTCGAAATTGACTATGCTTATTGGCATCCCTGCTTCTGGCAAATCCTATGTTTCCAACGAGTTAGAGAAAGATGGGGCTGTTGTTGTTTCTTCTGACCTGATTCGTTCCGACCTTTATCCGGGCTGGCGTGAGGATTACACCATCGTTGATAACAATGTTGTCTTCGAGAAGGTGAATAATCACATCAAGAATCTTTTGTTCTCTGGCGTTGACGTTATCTATGACGCAACCAACCTGAAATCCAGCATTCGCCGTGGTTTTTGTCACTTCATCAAGAATACTGGTTGTGAGTGCAATGCCGTTGTCATGGCAACTCCGTTGGAGATTTGTCAGGCATCGAATTTGAAGCGGACTTATTCTGTCCCGACTGGCTATCTCCGCAAGGTGTATACCACGTTCCAGTTTCCCTTGTATTCTGAGGGTTTCGATAATATCTCTATCGAGGTTCGTGATGATTTGATGTCTAGTGACCTCCCGAATTTCTCTAGGGAGATGTTTAAGAAAGGTGGTCTGGTTGAGTATGACCAGCATAACAAGAATCACACTATGACTCTTGGCAATCACCTTATCGCAACACATAACTATGTCGCACAGCATTTCCCTGATGCAGACAAGTGTGTTCGGTTTGCTGGACTCTTCCATGATATTGGTAAGCCGCAAGTTTGTGCGTTTAATGATGTGCATGGCAATCCTACCACTGATGCACACTATTACAATCATCAGTATACTTCTGCTTATGAGGCAATGCTGTATCTGATGAATCCCGATAATCGTGTTCTTGGTTACTGTGGCGAAACCTATGACGAAACTATGAACAATATTGTTCATATCTGCCAGTTGGTTTCTTGTCACATGATGCCTTACTTCTGGAAGCAGAAATCTACCGAACTGAAATACAAGAATTTCTGGGGCGAAGATTTCTACAACGAAATTATGATGCTTCACGAGGCCGATACGAAAAGTCACAATGACAAGGTTGACACTATCACGGTAAGCAAGAAGTAAGGAGATTCTAAATGGGTCTGCATAAACTCTTTGACGAAGATTATCAAGAAGAAGTTGTTTATGTAGAAAAGAGAAATGTGAACAAAATCGCAGGAACTCTTTACTACACCGCAAAAATGAAAGACCTAGAACGTGTCATCACAAGCAATAACTGGAAAAATCATTATAAAGACGTTTGTTTGGACATTTTTCAATTCTATCATAAGCATGGTTATATTTCACAAAAACAGAAGATTTTTCTTGTAAAATTTGTGGCTTATAACAATCTCGAAAAATTTTTATAAATCTATTGACAAAAAGCATAAGGTGGTGTATACTATTTACAGTAAGACACCACCTTATAAATTTTATCTGCAAAGGAGATAAAAATAATGAAAATCAAGGCTTACAAGAAGAATCGGCGTTGCATTGCAAATGGTAGCGTTGAGAGTATGACTCTGCATCTGGTTGATGGTATTGTCATGGAAATTCCCGGCACTCGCATCAAGGCTGTTGCTACTTGCCATGACAGTGACGAGTATGATGCGGATTTCGGCGTTGCGCTTGCCAGTGCAAAGTACAAGTACAAGGAAGCACAGATTCGCATGAATCAGCACGTTCAGGCATCTAAGGCTCTTCGTGCAATGGCTGCAAAGCTGGTTCACGAGGCAGATGTTCAGGATAAGATTGCTGACGAGATGGACGGAAAGGTAGCTTCTCTTGAGTTCGCAGTTGATTGTGTTCTGGCAAACAAGTATCCCGATAACGAGGTTGAGTAATATATGGAAGATAATATGGTGAATATGGTCGTTGAGAACGACAAGACCGAGGACGTTTCTGAATACAAGCGGAAGATGATTCCGTACCGCGAGGTGAGTATCCGTCATTGTTCAAAGTGTGGTCGTACCTACATTGTGACAGACAATGATATGCTTTACTACGCAAGTAAGTATGGCACTGTTCCGCAGAAGTGTGAGCGTTGCCGTACAAGCAAAAACGACAGTGTAAGAGGTTAAACAATGGAAGAGAATGTTTGCATTCCGTCTGTGAGCATCAAGCATAATGATGCCCCGATGCTCACCACAGGTGTTCCGAGCCATGCAGAAGAGGATGTTAAAAAGGCAGGAGAGCTTTTCCGCTATTTTAATACTCTTGATGTGACTGGACATATTGAGAAGAAGAATAATCTGAGTTACTTGTCTTGGCCTTTTGCGGTTCAGGAAGCTCGTAGAAAGTGTCCTGATTTCTCTTTCTCTATCCAAACTTTTAATGGCTATCCGTATCAACTCGACCCGAAGACTGGTTACATGGTTTACACCACTGTAACCATGGGTGGGATTACGATTCCTATGTGGCTCCCTGTTATGGATTCTTCTAATAATGCAATGAAAGATGTGCCATACCAGTATGAAGTTGCAAAGTATGAGTATAACCCTCAAACTCGCCGCAAGGAAAAGACCGGCACGGAAATGAAGACCGTAGAAGCCGCTACCATGTTTGATATTAACAAGGCTATTATGCGTTGCCTTGTTAAGAACCTTGCTATGTTTGGTCTTGGACTGCATATCTATGCTGGTGAAGACCTTCCTGAAACTGTCGAACTTTATGATTCTGTCGGTAAGACAATCGAGCCTATCATTGAGGAAATTCTTGTGGTTGCAAAGGCAAAGAAAGATGAACTCAACAAGCTGGGTAAGGAAATCAAGGGCATCGACAACTGGGGCGCAACTGTGATTGGCGATATTCTCTTTACGTCTTGCAAGACGAAGAATCCCAACAATATCAAGTCTATCCCTGTTGCAGAGGCTACGTTGAAAGCTTTGAAGAATTTCAATGTTCATGAGTTCGCAGAAAAGGCAAAAGAAGAAGCAAAGGAGAATAAGTAATGTATCAGGATAATAATTTTGTGCGTATTGAGGGTCGCATTAAGGCAGACCCCGAAGTTAAGGCTGGTAAGAGTGGCAAGAACTACGTTACTTTCAGCGTTGCGGTTGACAGAGGTAGTCGCCGCAAGGATGATGGTACTTTTGAGAGCCTTGGCACTGACTGGTTCAACTGTTCCGCATTCGGTGGTACTGCTGACTACCTCGGCAAGTATGTGAAGAAGGGAGACCTGCTGGCTCTGACTGGTAGTTTCCATGAGAATGTTACCGATGGTGGTGCAGATGGTGTCAAGAGCCATTACTGGAATCTGACTGTCGATACTGTCACTGTGAAGACTCGTGCTGGCGCAAACAAGAACAATGAGGCAAACGGTGCTCAGAAGTCCGCACCCGCAAAGGCTGCATCTGCTCCTGCAAATGCAGAGTCTCCTGTGGCTGATGACAGTGACGAACTGCCGTTCTAATCTAACAAAGAATTGTGGTGGGGTGAGGGTGATTCCTCACCCCATTTTTTATTATAAGAGGTGGTTTTATTGAAAGAGAGCTATTCATTTTCACGCTTAAAGATGTTCGGAAGCTGTAAATATGCCTACTGGCAGAACTACATTGAAGATAAGGATAAAAGACCAGAAAAAGAAGGTCATGGAACATCCGATTTTGGAAACTTTTGTCATGATATTCTTGAACGCTATGGAAAAGGCGAACTTGCAGAATGGGAAATGCTTGACTACTACGAAGCCCATTTTAGCGAAAATATCAAAAATGATTTTGTCTTGCAGATGACAGAAAATTTCTGTCGTGATATGCGAAGTAAATATTATGATGACGGATACGAGTTCTTTAAGGAGTTTGAAGGATTCCCAGATTTTTCCATTATTTCCGCAGAAAAAAGATTTGACGTAGATTGTGGAGATTTTAGACTCAACGGAAAGATTGATTTGACAGCGAGAGACAAAGATGGTAAACTAATTATAGTCGATTACAAATCAAAATCAAGATTCAAAAACAAAGCAGAAAGAGAAGACTATGCAAAACAACTCTATGTATACGCATACGCAGCAAAAGAACTTTATGGCGAATATCCGTCAAGACTTGCATTTTTCATGTTTAGAACAAACCAATGGGTTTGGTTCGATTTTGACGAAACGAGAATGCAAGAAACATTGGATTGGTGTGCGAGTGTTGTAAAAGAAATCGAAGCAGAAAAGGAGAAGTTCGGAGATAAGCCGTTTGAGCCTATCGAAGAGACTATTTACGGCGATTTCAATTTTTACGAAGCGAATTTTTGTCCATTCCGTAGTTCATGTAAATATCATCATTAAGGAGAGCTGTTGACATGGAAATCCTTGACATTATCAAAGAAGCAAAACAGGTATATGGAGACAAGGCAAAAGAGGTGATTGTAAACGAATGGCCTCTCGAAGCGTATGACGGAAAGAACAAAGCACGTTCTCCGTTCAATTCTGATACGACCGCAAGTTGTATGTGGAATCAGAAAGAACTCTGTTGGAAGGATTTTTCTTCTGGTCGTGTTATTGGCATTCTTGACCTTTTTCAACATAAGTATGGTGATACATACAAGGAGGCAATCGTCCGTCTTTGTGAAGAGACTGGCGTAACTCTCCCTGACGATGGGAACTGGACTGGTTATAATAAGGGTGAACTTCTTCCTAAAAACTATCGCTATCCGTATATCACTGAACAGAGCTTTAACAATCGTAAAGATGTTGAGGAATATCTCGGTAAACGTGGTCTGAGCATCGCAACGCTTGACCATTTTGGCATTAAAGAAGATGAACATAAGAATATTGTGTTCGAGTTCTTTGACGCTGATAATATGCTTTTATCTGTTAAGCTTCGTCCGTCTCACCGTATTAGACCGCCAGAGCCTAAGATGTTCTGGCAGAGCGGCTCCGATAACTGCCCTCTTTTGTTCAATGTTAATCGTGTGAATTTTGAACAGCCTCTTGTTATAACAGAGGGAAACATTGATGCAATGTCGGTGTTTGAGGCTGGTTATTATAATGTCGTATCAATTCCGGGTGGTGTTCAGGATATTAAGTGGATTGAGTTCAACTATAAGTTCCTTGAAAATTTTAGTCAGTTTATCGTTTGGACTGATAATGACGAGGCTGGTCAGCAAGGTCGTCAGAAGATTGTAAAGCGTCTTGGTGAGTACAACTGTAAAATTGTCACTCCAACAGATGATGTTTTGGACGTTATCGAATCTTACTATCAGCAGTATGATGCAAATTCACACATTCGCAAAGCAGACGCGAACAATGTTCTTATTGCTTGTGGCGGTGGAATGATTCTGAATTTGTTGAAGACTGCAAAGGAAATCGAAAATCCAAAGGTTAAACGACTGATGGATTATGATGAACAGCAGTTACAGGATTTGCCTCGTATTTCAACAGGCTTTAAGGCTATTGACCGTGTTATGTATGGTAATTTTGAGAATAGCCTTACTGTATTGACAGGAAAGGCCGGGAGTGGGAAATCAACATGGTTAAACCAGTTTTTTATTGCAGAACCACTTGAAGCTGGTGAGCGTGTACTTATTTACTCTGGTGAGCTTCCTGCTCGTATTCTTCTGGGTAATATTCTTCGTCCTCTTGCATCTCGTAGACACATCATTGAGTTAGATAATGGTGAAGACCAGCCCAAGGGATACAAGGTCACTACTGAGGCATCTAAGGCAATTAAATCTTACTATCGTGACAATCTGTTTGTCTTCGATGACCTTGATGAACTTGAGACCAGCGGCGGTGGTCTGCTGGAAGCTATGGAATATTCTTATAAACGCTATGGAATCACATCCTACGTTATCGACAACCTTATGACTGTTGATATGCGTGGTGTTGATGGCGAGTCAAAGATTGACCGTCAGATTCAGTTTGTCAAGCGTTTGAAGAAATTCACTCGTGAATACCCTGTTAAGGTTCTGTTGGTTGCTCATGCAAGAAAGCTGGCATCTGGACAGGCTGAGACTGGACTGGATGATATTTCTGGCGCATCTGAAATCGTCAAGTTGTGTGACCGTTGCTACGATGTAAAGGTTGTACACAATGATGATACAGAGGATGCTCTCGCACCGTCTACAAAAATTAGCGTTATCAAAGACCGTCAGGCTGGACGTGTCGGTGCAAAGTTTGAGCTGTACTTTGACGAGTGTTCCAGTCGTATTTACACAGACGAGCCAGAGCGTGATAAACAGTATGCGTGGGAACGTGACCTTTGGAGACAGAAAAAAGAAATTCAGTACCCAGAGGTTATCAAAAACCATATTGTTGCAAATCTGCCCGACCGTGCAGTTTCTGTGAAAGTAGAAACTGCGGATGGAGAGAAACCAGATGATATGCCGTTCTGATTGTACGAGAGTTTTTAGAAGCAATAAAGGAGCTGGTTTACTGTTGAATGAATATATGTTTAATGCGCTTACAAAGGGGTCTAGGAAGCGCAAGAAGACCATTATGGGACTTCGTTTTGATAGGCCGTATATTTTTCCAAAGGACATTCCTGTGACTATCGTAGATAGCTCTTCTAATAGTCAGATGGAGCGTGTTGTAGGCATCTGTAAGAGTGTCGAGATGGGCTTTGGTACAACAGATAGAAAGCCGTATGCAATCGCAGAGATTTGGTTTTTTGATACGGTTTTTAGTGATGATATTCGCAATCGGAAGCTGTACGCATCGTTCAGAATGCCGGGTGCAACAGAGTCGTTCTGGGAAGCGTCTGAATTATATTTTGCATAAATTATGGGAGCACTGCTATCGCAGTGCTCCCATTTTCTGTTGACTTTCTTGTTAGATTATGCTATAATTATTACAAAGGAGTGTGAGCTAAAATTGACAGAATGTAACAATTATGTAGTATTCCATTGCCACACGATGCTCTCAAACGGAACTACAATTATGGATTCTGTAACCAGATTTTCGGACTATGTTAATGAGGCAAAAAAGTGCGGAATGACTGCGCTTGCTATCAGTGAGCATGGTTCTGTTTTTGAATGGAAGCACAAAAAGGATGCAATCGAAGCTGCTGGGATGAAATATATTCACGCAGAAGAGTTCTATTTGACTGAGAGTATCATTTGGAGAACTGTTGATTCTGCAAACTATCATCCTGAAAATTATGATGATTTAGTTAAAGCTGCTAGGAAGTCGGCAAAAGGAGACGAGAAAAAGTTTTCTGAATCGCTTTCCAGAAAGATTGACAAGGCTCTTGCTGATGTGCTCAAAGCGAATGGCATTAAGCGGAAGAAGGGTGCTTGTAAGGTATCCTTTGATGAACGCAATCTAAAAGAAAAAGATGGCGTGTGGTATGCAAATTACATTGACAGCGATATAATTTTGCCTATTGACATTAGCTCTGTTGTTAAGGAACGTGATGAAAAACGCCGTGACAATTACCATTGTGTTCTCATTGCAAAGAACTATGAGGGATTTTTGGAGTTAAACAAACTTATGTCCATTTCGTTTAATAATGATGGACATAACTATTATTCACCTCGCATCACGTTCGATGAATTGTTCGCAACGAGCGACAATATCATTATCTCTACCGCTTGCGTTGCTTCTCCGCTTTGCAGAGGAACGGATACAGCAAGACAGAAATACCTTGATTTTCTTATCAAGAATAAACATCGTGTATTTTTGGAAGTACAACATCATGATACCGATAAGCAGAGAGCGTACAATCTTGAGTTGTACGAACTGTCTAAGAAATATGGCATTCCGATGATTGCCGCAACGGATACACACTGTTTGAATAAAGTTCATGAGCTTGGTCGTAAATACTATCAGCTTCGTAAGGGCGTTACGTTCGATGATGAAGCTGGATGGGATTTAACTTGGAAGTCTTTTGACCAGTTGGTAGATGCTTTTGAAGTTCAGGGTGCTCTTCCGAAAGAGGTATACATGGAAGCTATCAACAATACAAATGTTATGGCTGACATGGTGGAACCTATTGAACTTGATAAGAGCTTTAAGTATCCTAGAATTTCAAAGAATGCAGCGGAAGACCTTTACAAGAAAATCTACGATTGCGCAAGAGAAAAGAAACCTTTGATAGAACGCCATACGCCGGAAGAGATTAAGGCTCGTCTGGATATGGAGTTTGAGACCTATAAATCTATTGATGCCTGTGATTATATGCTCCTTGAGAAGTATATTGTTGATTGGTGTCATAGCAATGACATTTGGCTTGGGCCGGGTCGTGGCTCTGTCACTGGTGCTTTGTCGGCTTATGCAATGGGCATCACCGAAATGGATTCCCTGAAATATGACCTAAAGTTTTGGAGATTTATGTCAAAAGACAAATATTCTCTTGGTGATATTGACCTAGACCATGCTAAAGCAGACAGAGAAAAAGTTAAATACTTTTTGTTACATGACCATCTTGACCTTCCAAATATCAAAACTGCTGAGATTATTACATTTAACACTATTCAGTTGAAAGGTGCTATTCGTGATATGGGTGGCGCATTAAATATGCCACTTGATGTAGTTGATAAGATTGCAAAAGCAGTTCACGAGGTTACAGTAGAAGAAGAGAAATTTTCTACTATTGATGACAGTTATCGCAAGAAGTACCCAAAGTTGTTTGAACTTGTCGATATTGTTACAGGTGTTGTAACAAGTATTGGCTCTCACCCATCTGGTGTCCTAGTTGCAGATAGAGACATATATAGTGAATTAGGTTGTTGTTATTTGAAAGATGACCCTTATCCTGTGTGTGTTCTCAACATGAAGGAGTTGGACTCACTTAACTGGGTGAAATGGGATGTACTTGGGTTAGATAACGTGGGTATTATCAATAATACCTGCAAGTTGGCAAACATTCCTAGAGTTAATCCAGACAACATACCAGAAGATGATGTAAATGTATGGAATAGTATCCGTGACGATACTTCGTTAATTTTCCAATGGAATAGTAACTTTGGTAGTCAAACAATGAAGAAACTGTTCTCTGATGAAACCATTGCAAAGATTAAGAAAGTTTATCCAAATATTACATACATCGACCTATTTAGTTTTGGAAATGCGCTTATTCGTCCTTGTGGCAAATCTCAGTATGATTCTGCTGTCAATGGTGATATTACGCCAACCGGCGTAAAAGACATTGATGATTTGCTTTCTTCTGAGCTTAACAGATGTTTGTTCCAAGAAGATATTATGTCCTTCGTAATGCAATTCTGCGGGTACAACTTTATACAAGCAGATAAACTCAGGAAGATTATTGGTAAAAAACTTGGAACAAAGGAACAGATACCTATTGTCAAGAAAGCATTTGAAGATAATGCAAAGGTTAAATATAATCTAACAGATGAAAAGTCTGAGGAAATTATTGAGCCTGTTCTGCAATGTATCCTTGATGCTACAAGATATTCGTTCTCTAAGAACCATGCCTATGCTTACTCTTGGATTGGATATATGTGCGGTTATCTTCGTTACTACTATCCAATCGAATATCTTGCAAGCTGTCTTGATATTTTTGCAGATGATGACAAAAAGACGAATGAAGCAGTTGCTTACGCAAACAAGTTGCGTGTTACTATCTTCCCGCCTAAGTTTGGTCATGCAAACGCAAATTATATGCCAGACAAAGAAAATAACGCAATCTACAAAGGTATGAAGAGTATTAAGTATATGAACAGCGACATTGCAAATGAGCTGTATGATATTGCGAAATCTCGCACATTTGACTCTTTTACCGATGTTTTGTATGCTATTAAGGACGCAGACATTGGCATTGATGCTCGTCAAATGAAATCTCTGATTCAACTTGATTTCTTTGATTGTTTTGGTAACGCAAAAGAACTCCTTCGTATTTATAATATGTTTAATGATTTCTTCAAAAAAGGAGAAGCATCAAGCATTAGTAAGGATAAGGTCGAAGGGAACGCAATTATCAAAGCAATCATCGAACGTCATTCTATTGGTGTAACAAAAGCTGGCAAGCCAGCAAAGAGTTATTCTCAGCTTGATTGCCGTGCTGTTGTTCAGGAATGTGAAGAGTATCTTCTTTCTCTCGGAATCCCAGACTTTTCCATTAAAGACAAGATTGAGTTTCATAATGAATATTTTGGTTATATTGGTATTGTCACTAATAAACCAGAAGACCGCCCAAGGCTCATTGTGACCAATGTTCGTCCTCTCGAAAAAGACGGAACTGTATGGGGCTATGGTGTTACTGCACAGTCGTTGGGTAGTGGCAAGAAAAGTGATTATACAATCTATGCTCGTGGAATGACTGATGAAATCAAGAAGAACGATGTTATTCTTGTTAGAAAGGTTGAAAAGAACCTGAGAGGATACTGGATAATTAAGAGTTATAGAATCGAGGTTGGTATTTAATATGACTGTCGTTATTTTGAATGGCTCAAATGGAGTTGGGAAAGACACGTTCGCTGATATGTGCTCGAAATATGCAGATACTAAACATATTTCATCTGTTGATTACGTCAAAGAAATGGCTCTGAAAATTGGCTGGGACGGCGTGAAGGACGAAGATGGAAGAAAGTTTCTCCATAATTTGAAGTTGACTTTGGACGCATATCGTGATACAATATGGTCAGACCTTATGGCAAAAGCAGAAGCCGAACGGCTTTCTGGAACGGAAGTTTTGTTTGTTGATATTCGTGAACCGTCCGAAATCCGAAAGGCATATAAGAAATTTTCGGACGCAGAATATACGGTTTGCTCTGCTCTTGTTACTCGTGACGGTGTTGTGGCTGATAACGAAGCGGATAAGTTTGTCAATGATTTTGATTATGATTTCTATATTGACAATAATGGAACACTTGAAGAACTTGACCGCATTGCACATCACTTTACTGGACTTTGTGTTAATTTTAAGTAAGGAGATAACCTAATGAGAAAATTTTGTTTTGTAAATGAGGAACAGTACGATGTTGGAAATGCGGCATTGGAGCAGCTTTATGCCGCTGGCATTTCTGATAACAACATCATTTCCTCTTGTTTGCCGAAACGTGCTACCAGAGGCAGTGCAGGGTACGACATTTTCTGCCCTGTCACAATCACGTTAAAGCCGGGTCAGGAGGCGAAGATTCCTACCTTTATTAAGGTATATTTGAATTACGGCGAATTTCTTGCTATTTTCCCTCGCTCTGGACTTGGTTTTAAGTATTACTGCCGTCTCGCTAATTCGATTGGTGTTGTGGACGAGGATTTTGCTTATTCTGACAACGATGGTCATATTTGGGTCAAGATTCGGAACGAGGGTGACAAGGATATGACTATCAGAGCAGGGGAGGCAATGGCACAGGGCATTATTCTGCCGTTCCTGATGGTTGACGGAGACAGCTACGATAACGGAGAGGTTCGCAATGGTGGATTCGGAAGCACGTCAAAGTGAAGAACTCTGTGGGTTTGACCTTGTTCCATGTTGTCAATGCAAGTACGGCGTAAATATTCGTCATTACGTTCCAGAGATAGACTCTTTTGTTAGATTAGTGCATTGTCAGCACTTCGATGCTGATGTTGGCATTATGTCATTTTGTAGTTACGGTAAATGGAGAGATGAAGATGGACAAGAAGAAGTTGGTCGCTGCTCGGAAAGTTCTTGAAAAAGATGGATATGATGTTGTGAATTTTCTCGGAGAAACAGCAGAGAAAGAGAATGAAGAGAAGGTACTTGTCGTGTCTTTTATGTACACAAAACCGGAAAGCTACGTTCCTGAGTATGCTACTGTAAAGATTCCAATGTCTCGCATCAAAGAATTTATGTGACGAATTATAAGCCCAAGCCCATAAGGGCTTGGGCTTTATTTATTGAGGTGAAATATGTTTAAGGTTATCATTTGTGGAAGTAGAAGCTTTAATAGTCTTTCCTATCTAACAGAAAAGTGTGATTATTTGTTAAGCAGAAAAAGTGACATTGAAATTGTTTCTGGTATGGCTCGTGGCGCAGATTATTTAGGTTCTGTTTATGGAAATAATCATGATTATAAATTGAGCGGATTTGAAGCAGAATGGGACAAGTATGGGAAGAGTGCTGGGTTCAAAAGAAATAGAGTCATGGGCGACTACGCAGACGCTTGTATCGCATTCTGGGATGGTGTATCGTCTGGAACAAAACACATGATTGAGTATATGAAAAAGTTACAGAAGCCGGTAAAAATTATTTTATACACACAAGATAAAAAATATGTACCAGATTATTAAATAAATTACTTGACAGATTTAAGCATTTGTGCTATAATAAATATAGGAAAAGATATAAAAGAGAGCGTTGTGCTCAAATTATTTATAGAATTAAAGGAGTAATCTAATGAGTAAGAAATTGGTATGCGATAACAACGGTGTCATTTATCTTGCTGGTGTTGGCAAGGATGGTTCAATGTCTGCATCAAGAACGGAAATGACGGACGAAGCGTTGAAGGTTGTTGCAACACATCTGTTGTCCGAGGCAAAGAAGACAAAGAATGGCTTTGTTGCATATAAGTGGGATGCTGGCATTCTGTCTTGGGAAACATCGGAGGAACAATGGAAGAAGATTCAGGACGAGCGTGAGCAGAAGATTCGTGAGCTGCAAGAACTTTCTTCTACCCCTGTTGAAGCAGAAGTGGTTCAGGAGGGTACAGAATGATTGTAATTGGTTATCAGGGAATTGGAAAATCGACTTATTCCAATAAAGATGTGACTTGTATTGATTTGGAAAGTGGAAACTTCTGGGTTGATGGAGTTCGTCTCGATGATTGGTACAAGGTCTATTGTAATATCGCAAATCATCTTTCAAAGCAAGGATATACGGTTTTTGTATCATCACATCAGGTAGTCCGTGATGAATTGAAAAAGTCGGATGAACAGGTTTGTATTGTTTATCCATCGCATTCTCTTAAAGCTGAATGGGTTCAAAGACTGTATGATAGATATTATAGTTCTCATTTGGATAAGGACTATAAAGCTTGGCGTAATGCAGAAGAACGGTACGATGAAAATATTGACGAGATGATTTCAGATGGAAAATATTTTAGTGTATATGAAATCAAGTCGATGGACTACAATGTAAACGAGATTGTAGACACCTTGAAAAAGGTTGGTGATGACCTTGATGTGTGAGAATGGTTATTCTAATGAGGTCATTTGTCCATCTGGTGTTGAGAGGCTTGAAGTGGTTACGCTTACGAGCATGGATGATATTATTCTTGTTGAAGTTGACAAGTCGAAGACCGATGTTGTTTCTATAAATGAGTATGTTAAATACTTGCAGACGAAATTCCCGGACAATCGAATTGTTTTAATGATTGATGGGATGAAGTTGCAAGTTAGACATAAAGATATTTTGGTTTGAGGTAATATGTTATGAAGGTTTCAATGGAAATTGTTATTGATTTCGATGCGACCATTGACGAGATTAAGAAGAATGATAAGCTTGAAATGATTGACAATAATGGTCTTGCTGGAATTTATGCAAAAGCATGGAAAAGAATGTTTGACAATATCCTGCTAACGCAGGGAGAACATAAAAAGGGAGACGCTGTTGGTGTCGAGGTAAATAAGGTTGTTTTGTATGACAGTGGACATACAAAACCGGCTGGGACTTATCAAGCACCTGTTAATGTAAAATCGTAAACGGCGAAAAAATGGGGGTACACACAAAAGTGTGTACCCCCATTTTATATTAGGTTACTCAGTCTTTTCTTTGGTTTTGTTATTTGCCATATCCTTGATGATTGCAACAATCTTATCATATCCAACCTGTGAACCAATAATTACGCACAAACCTTCAACGATTGCAAACACAACATTTGGAGTTGTAATAGGAATACCATTCATAAAGTAATAGCCGAAAGTTCCAACAACGCCAACGATGCTACCGCAAATGATTGCGACAATACCGCTCTTAATCTCAACCTTGAGAGATTCAAGGAACTTCTTAACAACTTCGGTGATGGCTGTATTAGCAGCACCAAAAGCAACGAGAAGAACGCAGAACAAATCAATAGTCATATTAGATTAACCTCCGTTACAAAATAACTTTTTCCATGTTTTTTCTCCAACAACACCATCAACAGAAAGCCCATTCTTTTTCTGGAAGTCTTTGATTGCGGAAAGTGTTCCTTGTCCAAAGATTCCATCAACGTATAGACCGAGCTTCTTTTGCAAGAACTTAACTGCTGATTGTCTACCAGAAATATTTCCGTAGCGAATTGTTGGCATCAGCTTAGTGTGATACTCATATTTGCCAGCCTTTGCACAAAGCCAGTACATAATAGAGTTTCTGGTATCAACATGAATAAATTCTGTTGAACCATAATAATAAACGCCAACGCCATGGAAGATAGTCATTGCGTAGTACGCCAGTTCAACAGCGGACACGCCAGAAATCTTAATGTCAGCAGCCATTCCTCTGACATGGTAAGATTTTGAACTTCCTCCAACTTTAGCGTTATATCTAGCGTTTCGATAAGCAGAATTGATAATAATTGGCTTCCCGAAATGGTCTCTAATCTTTTGAAGACCTTCGACCAAATCACTATCAATCAAAATCGTATCGCTTCCATCGTGGCAAGCAAACTCCCTTACCGTAAAGTTTGCGGATAGACGTGAGTTCCCATCCTTTTTTAATGAATAGGTTTTTACCAAGTTTATCACTCCTTCTCAAGCTCATTCATCAAGCTAATTGCCTGATGTGCAGTCATGCCATTATTGTCAATTTCAGAAATTAAGTTAGCAACCGACTTCAAAGCTTCATCGACATAGGCTGAAAACACTGAAAATGGCATAAATTTACCAACCCAAGGGTATTTCTCGATTGCTTGATTATAGACAAACAGAAGCCTTTCCTGACCCGATTTCGATTTTAGCCGTTCCTCTGCAATAAGAACAGAATCACGAATGAACAGTTTCAGGTTGGAAGAGAACAAATCCCAAAAGCGATTCATAACAGTACACATCCTTTCTGTAATAAGTTAGCACTTACACTAACACCGATTAAACGATGGCAGAACCGTGTTAATCAGTTTCTTGTTAGATTACTTATCCGGGGAACTTTTCTCCGGTAATCTCTTTATACTCTTCCTCTGTGATACCTCTACCAACACAGAATGCAACCATAGTGTTATCAATACGGTCACGAGAGTAGAACCATTCAATTTGCTCCTTATCGGTAGTGAAGGTGTCACCAGTGATAATTTCGTACTCTTCCGCAGTGATGTACTTGCAGAAAACAGCGTCACCGACCTGTCTCTTAGTCCAGCCACGGACATAGCACTTTTTAACCATATTAAATTTCTTGCTTCTCATAATCTTAGCCCTCCATCATTTCATCCATCATGCTTGCAGTGGAGATATTGCCTTCATCAACAGGAAGCTCAACATCAGTCATCATTGCAAGATAATCAATGTTGTTTGCATTGTTTGTGTTCGCAGCCTGTAATGCAGCATTGTCACGGCGAAGCGCAATAATCTGGTCTTTTACTTTCATAAATCTGAACATACTTGTTTACCTCCATGTTCTTATAAAGTGATTTGTAAAAAGCATCCATTTCAAGTATAAGTTTGTGTGAGTTCCCATACCCTACATGGCCTTTCCAACTTTGATAACATTGGTCTACTTTTGACTTATCCATATAACCAATGGTTGTAAATGCGACTAGCTTTTTGAGTTTAGTTTTCTCTTTCTTGATGTTCTTTTTCAGAACGGTTTTAACAACCTTCCCGCTTTCGGTTATTCTGAACGAAAATCCTAAAAAGTGAATACCAGTACCCATTTTCTGTACGCAAGTTTTCTTTGTATTGATGCTCAGTCCGAGAGCCGCTAGTCTTTCAATAATTTCTTGCTTACACTGTAAGAGATAGTTTTTATCTTCGTGGAACAATACGAAGTCGTCCATATATCGGACATAGTGTTTGATACGCAGACCTTCTTTTATATAATGGTCAATATCATCCAACACAGCAAGTTGTACTAACTGCGTTACCTGACTGCCAAGCCCCATACCTTTATCTGGGGATATTTGGTCAAAACTGTCAATTATATCACACACTTGCCCGTAGACCCAATCACTTTGAACTCTCTTTCTTACAGCAGCCTTTGCTACTTCATGCGGTGTTGAGCCAAAGTAATCATGAATATCTATCTTCAAAATATAACCATTGAGTCCGTGTTTTCTCCAATATCTTTGGAGATGACAGCATAAGCGATTTCTTGCAAACTTTGTACCCTTTCCAACTTGACAAGCGCAATTATCATAAATAAAGCCTTTTGTCATTTGGTCATAAAGGTAATCATCACACATCGAGCGTTGAAATACTCTATCACGGAATCTGGTTGATACAATCAGGCGTGTTTTCTTTTCGTGAACTACGAAAGTGTTATATGGAGATATTCTATATTTGCCGTTTATCAAATCTTCTTGAAGTCTTTTCAAACTTGCAAGTCGTTTTCTCATAAAACCAGCAACACTATCTTTCCATAAAACTCCACGCCTACATTTGTTGGACGCTCTATACAATGAATCAAAGCTTGTTATATCATGTATAAGCCACTCTTCATCATCATCCGACCAACGATTATGGTGTGCAAACCCAGCGAATTGGTCTCCGTTTTCAGATGTACTAACCCAAGGAAGGTCAACATCATCGGAGTTCTTAGATTCGTTCTCAAATGAGAAACAGGTTATGGACTCCTTGGGAAGAGACTCTGATTTCGGCATTGACTCGCTTACTTTAACACATTTTTCTTCACAATCCACCGCCACACCGTTAGTATTCATGGCATTGTTGTTGTTCCACGCATTGCCGTCCGTATTGACATTACGAACATTGTTAGCGTTCCCAGCGTTAGCACCGCTAGAAATACAGCCCATAACCTTCACTCCTTTCTATTCCTTACTTAGTAAAATATGGTGACTTACTCGCTGGGAACTTGTCTCTATAAGACCGTTTATCCCCATACATCCATTTACGGACGGCTTCTTGCGTGTCAGTAATGAGCGCAGTCAATGCCTCCAACTTTTGTGTGGGAACATTATATGCCTCATAGATAACATCAGCACTCTCAGCGAGAGTCATAAGACACTTTGTAGCGTCTTTTTGCAATTTAATTCTTTCTTCTGCGTCTTCTTCGGATTGAACAAGAACTCCATTGGCAAGAGAAATATCATGGAAGATACGCCACGCTATCTTACACATTGGGTCAATCGTATTCCATCTTGCTCTTTTAGGAAATGTCTTCTCTGAATTGCTCATTTGCAGAATATACTTCAAGAGAGCTTTTGACTTTGTTGATGCACTAAGCTCTCCATTTTTACGCTTCCCTGCGGGAACCATTAGCATTCTCCTTTTTATTCTATCTTTTATATCTGGTTTTGTAGCAGTATGGACTTAATGCGAACACCGCATTAGTTTCCAATACTTAGTTGAAAAAGTTACAAAAGGTAACTCAATCTAACAAATAAAATAAATATTTTACAAGGTACGGTAAGTCTAATCTAACAAAGAAAAGATTACGCTCTGACTTCTCAACTGTCGTTGAGCAAGTCAAGCTATGACCTTATAAAATCATATTTTTTCGTGCTGGGATTAGTAAACGATGCAAGCCACCGCCACACCGTAAGTATTCATGGCACGGTTGCTGCTCCACGCAATGCCGTCCGTATGGACAGTACGAACACTGTAAGCGGTCCCAGCGAGAGCACCGCGCTGCCACCACCAGTCAGGATTACCGTTCCAATACTTAATACGGTTAGCGTCAGCCGCACCAGACGGAGAGGCCAGAGTGCTATTCGCAGAATAGAACTTCCACGGAGTACCGTTATCATTAGAGTTTTCCTTGCCACCGTACAGCTCCGGCATAGAGGGCAGGAAGAAGGTGTCCTTTGTAACTTCCATGTCCTTATTCAGGGCGGGCTTATCACACACTGTATTCAGAATGGTAGAAACATTGACCTTACCGCAAATTGCAAGGAACTGCGGGTCAAGGCCACGCATCCAGCCAGCCTTAGAGGTGACGCTATCCCAAGGACGGTCAAACACGGTTTGCGGAGTCCAAACAGAACCAGCGGCTTTGTCACTGTTCAGATATTGGCGCATTGCAGAGGTAGCCCAGCGGTTAGAGCCGAGCAGTGCTCTCTGGTAGCTATTCATACTTTCAGAGTAAGTAATAGCCATATCACCAAGAGTAGTGCCATCAGTACCAATGGTAATCGGCACAGATTCAGTCACAGAGGCGGTCTTGCTGTCCTTATAAACATTCACCTTTGCGCCATTGAAACTCTGGTTATAGGAGTTGCTAACGCAAAGCTGACCGCCAGCGGGGACAGCTTGAGTAAGGGTGAACTGGAAGGTCTGGTCAACGTCACCAGTCACCCAAGCATGAGCAGGGATGTGGAAATTGTAAGTACCAGCTTCCATACCCTCTGCGGAGTAGTAGAAAGCTTCCTTCTGGTCGAACTGCGCACGGTCAACAACATTGACAGCTTGCATAATCATACCATACTTCTTAGTCTTATCTGCGAGTTGCAGAGAGCCATTCACACCATCAGTCACGAAATCCATAACTGCCATCTGGAAAGTGGTAGCGGTTTCGTTAATTACGATGGTGTCACCAGCAGCGGGAGCACCAGTAATTCCAATGCCATAGGTTGACAGTGCGACATTGGAATCATTGTACTTCCATGCGCCACCGTCATAAGTGAATGTGTAGGCCATGTTATTAGCCTCGTTCATCCCCTTAATGAACTTATCAAAGTCAACGGTAGCAGCGGTAATGCCAGTATGAGTACCAAGTGTAGCCTTAACATCAGTTGCACGAGCAACTTCAATAACATCTCCAACGGAGAACACTTGGTCTGCAATACCCATACGGACAATAGACTGAACATCTGCATAATTCTCAGGAACAAGACCATTGTTACCAACAGCAAGCTTGGTGAGAATAGTGTTCATAGTCTTCAAGATTTCATTGGTGTTCAGAACTGTTTCGTTCAGAACAATAGGTTTTTGTACAGTTGCCATTTTAATTCTATACCTCCAATTAAGAGTTAATGTTTACGCAAAGAAGTCCGTCAACGACAGTTAATCCAAGAGATGCTAAATCTTTCGTATTTTTATCTGTTTTGTCGCTTACGGAATCAAGTTTGTTTGACAGAGCACTAACAGTACCAGTTAGAGTGCCCAAGTCTTTCGTATTTTTATCTGTTTTGTCGCTTACGGAATCAAGTTTGTTTGACAGAGCACTAACAGTGTTTGTCAGCGTTACGAGTCTAGTTCCATAAGTTTCAATATCTGTATTTATCTTTCTTGCAAATGTATCAATTATTTGAAAATTTGTGTATGTGTTATTGACATGAGTTGTCATTGTAACATAGGGGTCTCCCTCAACTGTGTACAATGTCATGCCAAGGGTTTGTGATTTACTAGCCATTGGTCAGACCCCTCCCAAGCAATCAGTAGGTTACGCAAAGAAGTCCGTCAACAACGCTCAATGAAAGGTCATCAAGACGCTGGTTTGCCTTATCTGCGGAGGTCTTGGCCTCACCAGCCTTTGCGTCTGTCTTTGTTAGATTGGAATTTGTTGTTGCGAGGTTATTTGTTAGTGTTTTGATTTGACTATCAGCAGTAGATGCTTTTGCTTTCAAATCTTCCACATTAGCATTTGTTTTCTTGATTTCAGTTGTGATTGCTTTGTTTTGAACTGGGTTTGTCGAAGTTTCAGAAAGGTTCTTGTCAACGACAACGCCTCCTGTTTCTTTGACCTTTGCATCAGTATAGGACTTTGCAAGTTTAAGAATGAGAATATCATTACTATCCATAATTACACCTCATGCCACTTATCATCAAGTCCAAGCTGAACAACGAAAGACAGGTCTTCGGTATAGGCAATAGAGCCAACACCGCAATAGTCATTCGCATCCTGATAGGAGTACAGAGGTTCAGGGTCGTTGCTTGTATCAAAAGTACCTTTCTTAGTAGAAGTGGGCAATTTATCAACATCCAAAGAACTCTTAATCATAATAGTCTTTGTATAGTCAACAACAGGCTTGCCATTAACTGCTACGCATTTTGCTTCCATTTTATCAACTCCTAAAAAGCAAATTTTTGAGATAGACTCGGTGTATTTTTAGGGGGATGAAATTGTGATTTTATCTCCATATATGTGACCGAGCAAACGTATATAAAATATGGTTGAAAATTTCAGTATTTTCAAAAAAATATTAAAAAGTGCCACGAAAACCATATATTTTGAAAAAACTTCTAATTTTATTACATAGTGTAATATTTTTAGAAATTATTATAGGGGTAATACCCTTCGTCCTCGGAAATCTCTGTTGGTTCTGGGTCTTCGACCTCGAATGTTGCATTGATAGTCCCATCTAACAAGACAAGACCAAGTGTTTCCAAAGTGTCAATTC
>ERZ1034865.555-NODE-555-length-22137-cov-20.262159_pt1 | contig 22137 bp, 10 predicted proteins | sample MGYA00520632_ERZ1034865 | MGnify/ENA primary metagenome ERZ1034865 (study PRJEB33766, sample SAMN09781738) | gut metagenome | biome: gut microbiome | host: Homo sapiens | place: Madagascar | study: EMG produced TPA metagenomics assembly of the PRJNA485056 data...
TTCTGTGCAGGTTCATTCTCTGCCGGCGAGCACAACGACTGTGTGGCAATGGCTAAGCAGTTTGCCGATCGTACTCACTTCGTTCACCTGCGTTCTTGCTATATCTTCCCTAATGGCAACTTCACGGAGGCTTCCCACTTAGGTGGTCGTGGCCATCTGATCGAGCTTTGCCGCATCTTCGAGAAGGCAGAGCAGGAAGGCAAGTGCAATTCTGGTCGTCGTCTTCCTATGAGAGTGGACCATGGTATGACCTTCACCGATGAGCCTGGCGGCGTATTCGATGAGAGTAACCACGGACACAATGCGGGTTACACTCTTCTGGGTCGTATGTTTGCCATGGGTCAGATTCAGGGCGTCATCGCCACCGTGGATGATGAACTCGGTATTGAGTACAAACAGCCAGGATTTTATGATTAGTTAATATGGATTCCAGAGTTGAACATCCTTAACTTTGTTGCCACTATGGTTAGCGCTATCTCCTTCGAGGTACTGCTCCATAGTGGCTTCTTTTTGTTTGGTCACTTGGTGCCGATGATAGTAGGATATGCCAATGGCTACAGCCAAGAGAAAGACTATGCAGCCAAGAAGTATGATGACATTTCGGTTCTGAGGCTTTTCTAATAGTCTTTTGCGCAAGATTTCAATGCTGCTTGGGCGCAGCAAGGGATTGTGGGTAGTGCATATCTTAGCAATTTTCTCCAGTTTTTTATCTCCGATAGATGTGGCTATTTCTGCGATGACCATTCCCAAGGAAAAGATATCAGTCCTCGGTTCTGCCTTTGCATCAGGCATGAACTGTTCAGGTGCGATAAATCCTGTAGTGCCAGCAGGGTGCTTGAGAATGAAGAATGCATCGCTGTCTGATAGTCCGAAGTCGATGATTTTCACATTCTGTCCTGTATGAGTAATCATAATGTTGGATGGCTTGAGGTCCCGGTGTATAATCTGTTTGCTGTGCATATACTCCAAGGCATTCATCAACTGAAGGATGATTTTACGACCAAGTTCATGGGTCAGTGCTTTCCTGTTGATGAGGCTTTTGAGCGTCTCGCCGTCTATGTGTTCCATCACGATGGTGGTTCCTAATTCTGGAAGTTGCTCAAGGCTGAGGGTTCTACAGATATTGGGGTGTTCCAACTCCAATCCAATCTCAAATTCCTTGGTGAGGGCTTGTTGATAGACTGGTGTGTAGAGAAAGTCCTTCTTGAGGCATTTCAAGACGTAGCGTTTGCCGTATTTGGTGGCAGTGAAAAGTCGAGTGTGTCCGGATTGAGACACGTAGTATTCCTGTAGATTACTATAGGTATTTTCTATAGGAGTGGATTCAGAGCCGTTCGTATCCTTGTCGAGATCTTCTGTATATCCAGAGTTTGACTCGGGATCATTGTTTCTTCCTGTTACTTTATCTTGCTTGTCTGGCATATTCTAAAAAGTTGATTTAGCGTGATTATTACTTCATGACATTGATAAGTGTGAGACCGCCATTCCTTCCTGCTACAAAGGCTGCTGTTCGTTTGCCTTTTCTTTCTATATAAGGCAGATACAGAGGCTGTTCCTTGATAAAGCAGCCTGTGACAAACTTGTCGCCTATCTGCAACTTACTGTTTTCTGATCTCAGGACTTCATAGGTGCTTTCCCCCAAATAGCGAAGTCGCAGTATTCGGTTGGGACTCCAGCCGATGGATATTTCCTTTCCTTCTTGCAAGTCGTTGCTTATCACTTGTTGTGCCATGAAAAAGGATGAGTTATACTTCGTGCTGTCCTTTAGCCATCTTGTAAACTCTGTGTAGCTGGTGTAACCTATATATTGAGCCAAGGCATCGAGTGTTATGTTTCTTGGCTTGTGGTCGTCGTTTACGTAACCGTATAGGCGTTTGAGGGTGGAGGAGGATATGCTCTTGCCCCATTTCTGTTTGAGGTAGATAGAAAACTCCTCGAAGTCAGTAGTAGTACAGAGCATCTTTCCGTATTTTTGCTCGATGAGCGATTTCAATTCTTCTATTTCTGGAGTTGTCATAATCTGTCGTTTTTATAATCCTTTTTTATCTGTTGTTTATCACTTGGAAGAGTCACTTTTGATGTTCTTGAATTGTTTCCAAATAACATCTCCTTTGTAAAATGCAGCTTTTCCTGTTGGCACATGAACGATGCAGGTATTGAGAAAACTGGTGCCTCTTGTGGTGAAGGCATGTGAACTGCATACTGGTGGAAGTTTTGCCTCCACATAGATGTCGGTAAGAGGGCAGAGGTCGAAGGCATAGTCAGAAATAGCCTCTGTCTTACTGCCTATCCTTACTACTTTCAACTGTTTGCAACCTTGGAAAGTGCTTGTCGGGATTCGTTTCAGGTTGGCAGGTAACTTTACTTCTTTTACCTTGCTGTCCATAAAAGCTCCTTGACCTATTTCGTTCATGTTGTCAGGAAGAATGAAAGTCTCGATGCTGCATTCCTTGAAGGCATAGTTACCGATAGAAGTGATGGTGCTTGGCAAGGAATATTCTCCTTGCTTGCCCATTGGAAACCATAAGATGTTGGTTTGTTGTGCATTGAGTAACACTCCATTGACGCTGCTGTAGTTGGAGTTGGTTTCTGAAACTTCTATGTCTCTCAGCGCCGTACAACCGCTGGATGGCAGCAGATTGCTTACCGAAGCAGGTATTTCTATCTTGGCGAGTGACTTGCAATTCATAAAGGCATCCTTTTCGATGGTTGTGACATCTGTAGGTAGGATAACATTTGTGAGATAATCGCAATTGGCAAAAAGTCCTTGTCCGATAACGTGGTCTTGGACATATCTGTTAGCCCCGTATGGTCCGCCTCCAGCCACAATTTTTACATCCGTCATATCTATGGAGGCTAATTTGCCTGGAGTATAGCTCTCGTCTAAGTTTCTTCCCATCATCTTTCTGAGGCAATTCAGGTCGTCACCATTCATTGGACCCGCCAAGGTGAGTGATGTGTAATCATATAGATTGTTGCTCAAAAGGGACTGTAATTCACCTGCTTCTTTAAGCATGATGGCATCGTTTGTTGTTGTATAGGTGATACAGTCACCGATTGTTTCTCCCATGCGGCTTTTGGCATACGGCCAAATCTTATAGGTCGTATTGAGAGTAAGTTTTCCTATAAGGAGTTTCTGTTGTCCCAAGCCTCCAGAGTAGTTGGTAAGAATTTCTTTCGTGGCATTTTTACTTGGAATTTCTTTCTCCATGTTCTCTTTTTCAGACTGGGTTTCTGTAGCGCTTTGGGATGCCAATTCGTAGTAGCATCCTGTTTCGGTAATGTTCTCTCCGCCATCTTCCAAGATGTCGTAACTGACGAAAGCACTTGTTGGGCCATGACTTAACAAGATTGCATTTGCTACCTTTGGTTTCTCGTTGGGTAGTGTCGTAAAGTTCATCATGTTTCCAGATGTGATGGTTCGTCCATTGCTGCCTTGCAACATATAATAATAGGTGTTGCTTGCAATGAGATTTTTCAGACGAACGGAGACGCTGTTTTGCTTTGATATCTTTTCACTTTCTGTTGTGATAGGGACAGTCTGGTCCATATTCTCCGTTGTTCCATATCTGAAATAGAGTTGAGGCATGTCAGCATCTCCTTCTATTTCGGCAATACCGTTCAGGGTCGCTTCATTTCGAGTGATGTCGGTAGCAGCCAAAGTCGATAGGTGCGGCTCCAGGTAAGATGGCTTGTCGCTGCTGCATGAAGCCATGAGTATGATAATCGCAAGATTGATGATAAGATGTTTCATTTCTTTAAAATATTTTGATTCCCAATCCGATACAACCTTCCCATTGTTTTCCTGCAATGGTCATGGTGGAGGCTGTCATAGTAAACCTGTTGAAGGAAGCAAGTACACCTGCTTCGGCTGATATGCCCTTATGGGTCAATCCTTCGTTGAGGAGATATCCGCCACCTTCGCTTTCACTCCTTTGCCAGGCAGTTGCGCATCGTCCGTATCCTATGCCTTCAAAAAATCGTATGTTACGACTTATATGGTGGATGGCTCCAAGGGTCAGCGTGTAATTGCTATGTCGTGTCTCGCCTGTGAAGTAAGGCTTAGTACCATTGGTATCGATGCTTCCGTCTTTTTGGCAATTGCCGTCTGTATTCCCGATGGTTCGTAAGTCGCTGCTCGCATGGAGGAAGAAACCATGGCGTTTCATCATGGCAAAGAAAATTCCGTATGATGGACCGTCTTGATGGAGTGCCACTGTAGCTAAGGTGTAGATGGAGAGTGGCATCTTGGGCTTAGTTCGTGGTATTGTTATCGTGTCGGTCACGGTCTTTACTTCTACGATGGTGTCGTGAACTTCCGTGATCGTTGGTTTGGGGAGGTTGAGTTTCAACTCGTAGGTCATGCGACTCTCCAAAGGCTTGTCCAACTTGTAGTCTCTAATCACGCCCCATTCCGGGTGTTTCAAGGTTAGCATCTTGGTACCTTTGGGTAGATAAAGCCATATTTCGCCCACTTCGTCCTTGCGTTTCACAATTCCTAATGGGGTGGAGAAAGCAAAGTCGGATGGTGCCTCTATCTTCATGAGTGCACAAGCCTCGTCATTGAGGTCGCGTACATTGTCAATGAAGGCGCTTACATCGTTGGGTAACAAGCGGAAGCTTGCTACCGAGAAGTCTTGGGCTGAACTATAGAAGGGCATGAGTAGTAAGAACATGATGGTAATCATGACTCCCGCTTTCCTTTCCTTTACTCTTTTGATGGTCTTTTCAAACTTCATACCTTAATTATATTATATGTAAGTCTATTGTAAATTGAAGTCTTGTATGTTGATGATGTCTCCACTCCTTCCTACCGTAGAGGCAGGTTGCCATGTTCTGACATGGATGAGTGGCATCGATTTGTTTCTGAAATCCCACAGCAGAAAGAGATAACCGTCATCACTGTATCGGTCGCTCTTGTATTGTTGTCTCAGAGTTACACCATAAATGCCGTCCAAGGTAGGATGTCGCATGATACGAAAGCCTGAGAACTTGACCTCTATCTTTTGGTTTGTTGCAAACACCTTGTTGAGACGGTTGATATATTCGTGCTTGGAATGGATGGCGTATGTCACCTTATTCTCAGCTTGTATCTTATTGTCATTTGCTGTAGTCTTTACTACATTGCCCACGATGATAAGTGCCTTGTCGCTAAACACCTGTCTTAGGAAATCAATGTCTTTGGTGGTGTAGGCAGTGCGGAAATGTTCGCAGTAGTTGAGGATAGTGTGGCGACGGTTGGCGTCGGTTTCGTTCAACTTGCCTTGCATGATTTTGGCTGCTTCCTTGTAGAAGGGGTTGTTTTGTGCCATCGTGTGGAGATCCACTTGCGAGAGCACCTTCCTCCTATTGGACTGTTCGGTTGATTGCACCATAGATGCTCCTTCGTGTACGGTTGTTGTTGCCCCTTGGTAGGTTGCACTTGTGTTAGATGGATTTTCTGATGATGTGTTGGCGGAACTTGTATTCAAGTTCTTTTTGTTCTCATGAACGGAAACAAAGCCCTCATGAGTGAAAGTCACCATACCTTGTCGGTCAATGAAACCCTCTCGATGCGAGACTTGTTCCCGAAATCGTAACAGTCCGTTGCGAAAGCGAGTGTCGAGCAGACAGTTGCGTAGGGGGATGACGAACAGTTCTTTACCATCGGCATCCTCCACGACATATCGCTTGCCGTCCTTTCCGTAGTCTTGTTCCACTAATTCCAGTCCTTCGTTCAAGCCATACCTTGTTTCTTGTCTGTCATCTTCCTGGGAAGTGAATGACGGGAGCCACAAAACTACAAGCCATGTTCCGAGAGTGAGAATTAGTAAAGACAAAACATATATCGTTTTTCTCATTCGTTATGATAGTCAGTTATTTCCTATTTCTATGATAATCTTTGTATAGATGAAACTATTGCCAGTTCTGGATTTCTCCACCAATTTCAATCTTCACTTGGTCAGGGTTGTCCGAAATGATAAGGTTGACGAGGTGCTCTGTTCCCGGTTTGAACTGGAACTTGCTTTCAAAGAGATAGCTTACGCCCTTCATTACGACTTCGATGAGCGGCATGCGATTCTCAATTCGTTGCGGAACGATGATAGCGGAATATATGTAGTTGTCATCTTGGTGGGCAATGATGGACTGGCGATAACCTTTCATATAGCGCGTTGCTACACCAGCCTGTAGGTCGATGGTAGCAGAAGGAACAGTATTATGAACATATACAGCAGCAGTTGTAGGCATCTCTCCTTCGAAGTCTTCTCCCTTGATGAGTCTGATGGTCAGTTTGCTCATGATATGCTTGAAATTGAGAGGTACTGGTGCTGTTGACGCAGCTATTCCTTTGGTTGTAGCAAAGAGTAAATCGCTTGCCTCGTATCCGCCGAGTGATGTCCCTGATTTATGGGTGCTTTGGTCTGTACTCACATTGAACGGTTGGTCTTCGATACTACTCAATTTATTGATATAAGGGTAGTAAGCATAGGCATTGTAAGTGCCTTCGTCCCAATACAGAGTATGAGCAGGGGTCCACTTGCCACCATCGTAGGTAAGGGCAGCATTGTTCACGAGGTTTCCGCCGATTTCGAGAGGTGAATCGGCTTTTGCTACGAAAAGTCCTATCTTGTCATTTTTCTCAAAATCAGTTTCCGTAGCACGTGTATTCTTGGGGGTAAGTTTCTTTCCTGGGTGACTTACCGTGAAGGTCATCGGAGTCGATTTGGCATCCAGGGAATGAGCATCTTGAAGATATTCGTCTCCGCAAGATGCTAAACCTAAGATGAGGCTCCATGCTATGCACGTATGTTTGATGATATGGTTTCGTCTCATGTTTCTTCTTTTTATATTTCTTTTTTCTCATGAATGAGAAGAAGTTATTTGCGTCTTCTTACTTTTTGCTTTTTCAGAGGACTTCCTTTGTGGAAAACAGGAGCGTGCTGGTAAGTTCCTGCTATTCTTTCATCTCCATTCATTCCGAAGGCACGACTCTCCACCACACCAGCGTCTCGCTTGTCATTCTTCACGAAATCCTCGAAAGTGAAAGTCTCTCCAGCGTACTGCTTGATACGCTTCACGATGCTCTCACGGCTGATGGTGCTATAGTAAGGAATGTCGTTGTTCATGCAAGAGTTCGGTTCCGAACGGAAAACGCCTCTGGTGTGCATGAATCCACCCTCGTAAATATCCACGATATCGCTATAACGGTCGTCGTAGATGAGGTGGCTCCAATCCACTTCGTGCATTTTGCCCGTAAGCGAAAGGTTGTCGTACCATCCGAGACTCTTAGCCCAGTTGAACTCATCCACGTGCCCACAGCAAGAACAGCCACAGGCATCAATGAAAGCATTGTGGTAAATGTATTCATCGCCGAGCTTGCCAAATCCATGACCGCCTGCCTCATGCTGGATGACTCCACGAGTGTCGAGTGGATAGTCATACGTGCTAAGAGGACAAAAAGCGATGGCTGAACCATCTGCCCACATCTGGGTGATACCACCATAATCGGTAGAATTCGGTATGATGATGATAAGCGTCTGGTTCAAGTTGTCCTTGTTGACGGTAGGCGCACCTAATACGTATGAGAAGATCTCATCGTAATCAGCTTTTAGACCTATGCCCGCAGTAAAGGTCGTATTGAAGCGATTGTAACGGATCGTGTTCACAGTTCCGATGCCACTTTCTGTAGATAGCGGCATGGCTGTGTAGATGTTGAAATATTCACGATATGTCTTGTAGGGTTCGATACCAAAGAAATATTCCACTTCTTGCTGGATATTCTTCAGATAATCACCATTAGCAATGTCCTTGGCATTGTATCCATCACCAATCAATACGATATTGATGCCACCGTTTCTGCCCTTTGTAGCCTTTTGTAAGGTAACCCATTCGTCCTCACCATATTCATATCCATATTGCGATACATTGCACTCGTGCGTGTATTCCTTGTCTTTCAGTTGGAATACTACTTTTCCATTACGGTTGCCAGCCCCTTTTGCCATCGACTTGATGGTCAATGTCACTTCCGTCTTCTTGTTTCCGTTGGAAGGAGAGACCTCGCACCAGTCTGGTTTGCTCGCTACCTCCCATTCTCCCTCGGCATTGATGGTCAAGGTCTGCTTGTGTTCTGTGCTGAGGGCGCAAGCCACGGATGGGCGACAAACCAACTCATGGTGGGCAGCGATGCGCTTGAAGTCACGCCATCCGTTGGCAGTCTGGTATTGGGCGATGGCAGATTCTGGTACTTCGACCGTGAAATTGTCCTTGGCAATTCCCTCGAAAGCATTCTCCTCTATATAGGCAGGCATGTCGCCACGACAAATGATGGAGTTGATGCCGTAACATCCACTGAAAGCATTTTGTCGTATGGTTTCCATGGACTCCGGAAAGATGATGCCTTCTATCATATTACAGTTGGCAAAAGCAAATTCCCCAATGCTTTGCATGTCTTCCGGAAATTCTATAGTGCCCATTAATCTCCAGTTGTTGGCGAAGGCTCTGCTGCCTATATGACCGATGCTTGAAGGTAACTTCAATTCGCCGGAAAAATCATTGTTGCCGAAAGCATTGTCAGAGATGACTTTCAGGCTTTTTGGCAAGTGTAGCTCTCCTCTGAAATGACAGTCGGCAAAAGCGTCATTGGCAATGTTGATGATGCCGTCATGCAGGGAGAGGGTTCCATTGAAGCCGCATCCGTGGAAGGCCTCGGAAGGTATGGTGGTAATATTTTGTGGGATAGTCAGAGAACCTGTGAGTCCTGAGCATCCTTGGAAAACACAGTTCGCTATTCTCTTAAGATGTGAAGGCAACTTTAGTTCACCATAGAATCCCGAACAACCTGCAAAGCAATATCCTCTGATAAGTTCCAGATTGTCTGGTAACCTAAGATTTCCTGTGAGATTATTACAACCTTGGAAAACTCCTCCGTAGTAATCTGTTCCTTCGTCTTGCATGTCATCCTCGCCTCGATTCCCTAATTTCTTGAGAGTAGAAGGAAGGGTCAAGGTGCCATTGAGACCAGTACATCCTTTGAAAGCTCCACGACGTATCTCAGTTACTCCTTCCGGAATGACCAAAGACCCCGTGAGGTATTTGCAACCATAAAAGGCATTTGAGCCTATAGACTTGAGGTGGTCTGGCAGTATAAGCCTGTTGAGGCTGTTGCTTCCTCCTGTGGTTTGGATGAAGTAAAAGGCACTGTTAGGGATTTGATCGTCCTGATTTTCTTCGTATTCTTCATTTCTTCCATAAGCCTTGATGCGAACTTCCTTTAGGTTTAAGGCAGAAAGGCGAGGCATGGAATCACGCATGAAGTAGAAGTCTTTGGCATTGATTTCTCCCGTAATCTTGAGGTTTTTTACTTGGGTATAGTCCTTTTTGGCTGCCACGATGGCATCTTTCAATCCTCCAGGAGTAGAGTTGATGATAATGTATTCTTTGGCAGTGGCATTATGACTCACGAGGTCGCTCTCCCAAGGGGTGATGCTCTCGCTGATCAATGTCAACTTGTAATCTCCGCTTGTAGATAGTTTATCCACCTTGATGCCGAAGTTCATCATCTTTCCTGCTTGGTAAGTGAAGTCGCCGGATTTAGAAAACTTGTATGGCTCTCCTCCTATGGTTATACTGAAGAGGGTAGTGCCTGCAGGTATAGTCTGTGGAATGACGATCGTGCGCCATTCATTGTTGTGTTTGGAAGGAATGGTGGCTGTGTTCTCTACGCTGCCTGCAACTTTTACTTCTCCTGTGGAAAGGTTGATGCTTGCTTTACGAGCTACATTGGCAGTCAGAACCGTCTTCTCGGTGTTTGCCCACTCCTCATCGGTGAAACCGGAACCTTTCACCAAGGTCACCTTGGCATTCGACATACGGTGAGTCAAAGGCAAACGAATCGTGTTGGCGGTAGGAGTGACATCAGCAACTTTTCCCCAAAGGAAGTCGCTACTCTCATATCCTCCCATTTCGTCATCTTTCGACTCTTTGCTTTGGTCTTTCTGTACCTCGAATGAGCAGTCTTCTATGCTCTCTGGATTGGCAATAGGGTAGTATCCGTAGATATCTACGTGGGTATGCTTGTCTTTCCAGTAGATGTCGTAGGCAGAATTCCACTTGTTCTGGGATTCATCGAAGGTGTGCTGTACATTGTCGGCACGGTTGCCGCTCACTTTCAATGTGCCAGGGTAGTCACCCTCATAATCTACGATATAGACTCCCATCTTGTCGCCATCACAGAACCCATTGTCGTTTACTCGGGTAACGGCAAGTTGCTCAATGTCTCCTGACAACAAGATGCGATTGCTATCTTGCTGCTTTTCATCATCGAAAAGGTGGTCGCTGCATCCTGTCAGTATCACGATTCCGACGAGTAATATATATAATAAGGTGTATTTTGATAATTTCATTGATATTTCCTTTTTAGTTGGCAGTTCCGCCGTAGTCTATACCATCATCTTCCCATTGGGAGATGTTGACATTGATTCCACTGCTCGTTTTGCTGAGTGTGACGGTGAAATTATATTTTTTCCCCTTCTTGAAAGCGTGGAATTTGGAATTTCTTGTAAGGTAATAGTTGCTGCCATCTACGTTGATGGTAATGAAATTCCCTTCTTTTACATCTTGAGGTACGATGATAGCCTTGTAGATACAATCTTCCTTTAATGGAATGATGTCTGTATCATTTCCTGTTGCGGTGACCACGCCGGTGGCGAGGTTGACCAAGGCAGTACTCTTGAGTCCATTGATTCTGACATTCACAAGGGATGATGCAAGCGATGCGTCGGTAAAGCCATTGCCAGCTTTCAGCGTGATGAGGGCTTGGCTCATCATGTGCTTGGCTTCTATCTTCACAGCTTGGTCTGTAGGAGCGACATTTAAAGTCTTGCCAATCAGCATGTCGCTGTTCTTGTAATCGGCAAGGTCGCTTTGGTCGGCTTTTACTTGTAAAGGCACGGCAGTCACATTGTTTATGTATTTCTGGTAAGGGTAATACAGATAGAAGTCGGCATGGGTAGTCTCGTCTTTCCAATAAATAGATGATGCTGCTTTCCAAGTTCCATCGTAGGTGAACTGCATATTGTCTATATAATTGCCGAGGGTTTTCAAACTGTTGGCAGTACCATTTGCCTCTCGATTGACAACAAACAATCCTATTTGATCACCAACCTCAAAAGTTTCGTCCGTTGCGCGAGTCGCAACAGACGTATTGATACTGATGGGCAGTTTCTCCTTAGTTGTAGGAGAAGGCTGTAAAGGGTCTGTCCCGCTTCCGCCTTCTGAAGAGCATGCACCCATTGTTAGTAGGGTGCAAATGCATAGAGATGTGTATTTGAAGTTTACCATTTACTTTTATGATTTATAGTTATGTGTATTATGTTTATGCAGTTAGCGTGCAATTAATTTAGTGCAAAGGTAGAAAGAATATTGGAATTATGCAAGTTCACGTTGGTTCATTTGTGTGTTTTCCTTATTTTTTTGTGTTATAATACTGCTTTATGAGTTGAAAAACTGCAATCAAAAGGGGAAGAAACCGTATGGAAGGGTTTCTGCATCCTTATAAGAGAGTTGATACACCCTTATGAAAGTGTTTGTATATCCTTATGTAATCTTCGTTCATAGTCTTTGAATGTCCGTTCAACGTCTTTGAACGGCGGTTCAACGTCTTTGAATGTCGGTTCAACGTCTTTGAATGGAAAATTGATAAGGATGCGGAAACAAATTTATTGTGGTTTAACGATTTTAGTTTGTGGTTTACCGTTTTTAGTTGCCCTTTCTTAGTACTATTTTTTATGATTTGTTATGCGTTCTCATATTGTTTGTTTTCCGAAATGATGGCTGCGGAAAATAGCAGTGAACCAGCGCAAGGCAACTTTTTTACCTTATGAACCATTATGAACTTGATAGTTTCAAATATTCTCCTTACCTTTGTCGGAAAATCGTAAACTAAAATATAAAACTATGTACAAAGGTAAATGCTTATTCATGCGATTAGTCTTAATAATTGGACTTATCGTGCAATGTGCTCTTTTGCAAGCGAGTACATTGATTGATGGGTTGTACTATGATTTGGATACGTCCAATCGTACGGCAACGGTGACTTATGAAGTAGATGGAACGGGCAATTATGCCTCTTTGTCGGCTAATGTCAAAATTCCAGAGAGTGTCGTGTATAATGGGGTGACCTTTACTGTGACAAAGATAGCTGACAAGGCGTTTGCTAATTGTACTTCTTTGGAGTCAATAAGTATTCCTGCTACGGTGGTGCAAGTGGGTAATTTAGAATGGTATAAGGAAAATAAGAACTGTTCGGAGTTGCCTTTTTATAACTGTACATCATTGAAGATTGTGAGGCTTGAGGATAGTGTCAATCCAATAGCGTTAAGTTCGCACAATTATTATGGTGGTTCTTCATACAGTGGCTCTATTTTGTATAATAAGGGACAATTTGCTTCGTGTCCTTTGGAAGAAGTTTATTTAGGGCGTAATATAAAATATTTAGAAAACAATACATACCTCTTTGAGAATAATCCGCATGTCTATGGCTACTCTGCATTTTATAACCAATCTAAGTTGACAAAAGTCACGATTTCAAAATCTGTGACGGATATTCCTTCATTTTTATTTAAGGGGTGTAAGAATCTTGAAACTTTGAAGATAAGTGGTTCTTTGGTAAAGATACCAGAGCATGCTTTTGATGGGTGTAATATAAGTTCTCTTATTTTGCCAAACTCTGTCGAAACGATTTCTGATTACGCTTTTGCAAATAATGTTGGTCTGAAATCAGCAAATATAGGAACTGCAGTGAAAATAATTGGCAATAATGCTTTTAGCGGTTGTACGGTATTAGCTGATATTACTCTTGGCACCTCTTTGCTGTCAATTGGCAATGAAGCTTTTATGTCTGTTGGCTCTTTAGCGACATCGTGGAATTCTCTTGTTTTTCCAGAAAGTTTGACTTCTATCGGAAATAAAGCTTTTTATGGCAGTGGAGTAACGAACGTCACACTACCAAACCAAGTGTCAAACTTGGGTGAATCTTGTTTTGCGGAGGATAAGAATTTACAGATTGTTTCTGTTGGAAGTGGATGCCAAGTTCTTTCTAAAAATTTGTTTAGTGGATGCTCTTCTTTAAAAGATGTGCTATTGGTTTCAGGCTTGTTGAAAATTGATGATGCAGCTTTTGCCAATTGTGTTGCAATGGAGTCGATAAGTATTCCTGCTACGGTGGTGCAAGTGGGTAATTTAGAATGGTATAAGGAAAATAAGAACTGTTCAGAGTTGCCTTTTTATAACTGTACATCATTGAAGATTGTGAGGTTTGAGGATAGTGTCAATCCAATAGCGTTAGGCTCGCACAATTATTATGGTAGTTCTTCATACAGTGGCTCTATTTTGTATAATAAGGGACAATTCGCTTCGTGTCCTTTGGAAGAAGTTTATTTAGGGCGTAATATAATATATTTGGAAGACATTACATACCGCTTTGAGAGTTATCCTCATGCCTATGGCTACTCTGCATTTTATAACCAACCTAAGTTGGCAAAGATTACGATTTCTCCATCTGTAACAAAGATAGCTCCTTACTTATTCTATAAAAATGCAGCTATTACGCTGACAGATTTGCCGAAAGTAAAGGAAATCGGACGTTCTGCTTTCGAGGAATGCTCGAAGTTGACAACTTTGAACTTAGGTCAAGCTTTGGAGACCGTAGGTGATTGTGCTTTCCAAAATTGTACAAATGTAACAAAATTGACTTTTCCTGATGCAACGACAGAGATTGGAAGTAGTGCGTTTGCTCGTTGTTCGAGTGTTACGGAAATTACAGTAGGTCAAGGATTGAAATCTGTAGGAACTTGCTCTTTCTTTGATTGTGGGTCTTTTACTGCATTAGTTCTGCCTGATAAATTTACGACCATGGGCGAAAGTGCTTTTGAAGGATGTCGAAAGTTGACTAATGCAAAGTTAGGTCAGTCTTTGACTTCTGTGCCAAATAATGCTTTCAAAAATTGTATAGCTCTTTCTGAGATGAATCTTCCTGCGACGGTGAAATCCATTGGTGACCAAGCGTTCTACAACGATTCCACTATTGCAGTCGTTACGATGAGGGAAGGATTGGAAACCATCGGAAACGAGGTGTTCTGGAACAACTCAGGCGTAAGAAGCTTCGTTATCCCCGGAACCGTACAGACTATCGGAACCAATAGTTTCTATGGTTGTACTAATACTTCAACTTTGAGATTCAAGGATGGAGATGGCATCTTGACGATTGATACAAAAAAAACTCGAAGTCGCAAGATTGACGATATGCTTTCTAATATCTCAAGTTCTTATGATCGTGAGCGATATGAGGATCGAAAATATGACTACTTTTATGACTGTCCGATTAAGACATTGTATTTGGGAAGAAACTTGAAATATGATTATTCAGGTTCTGTTAGTATATATAAGAAAGTAGGAGATAGAACTTGGAATAGTGAAACGAGAGCGTCCGCTCCATTTGTCAATAGTACGACTCTTGCAAGAGTAACAGTTGGACCAAAGGTAACATTCGTGTATAATCATCTTTGTGATGGATGTAGCAATTTGTCTAAAGTTGTATTAGGTAATGCGCTCCAAGATATCAATGATTATGCATTTGCTAATTGTGTCAAATTGCCAAATATCTCTTTTCCAGCTTCACTTGCAACTATAGACAATTATGCTTTTGCTAATTGTCAAGTACTTGCTTCAACATCTTTTCAAGAGGCATCTGATCATGAACTGAAAATTAACAATGCCTCATTCAAAGATTGTGTAGCCTTACCTGAGGTCAATTTTCCTGGTCAACTTTCTCTTTTAGGAAATAATACATACCAAGGATGTACGGCATTGAAGGATGTTGTGTTCAACAAGAATGACCAATACAAGCCAACATTGACGATTGGTAATTATACTTTTGCTCAGTGTTCTTTGATTAATGCACTTTCATTTCCAGGAAGATTGAAATCCATCGGAGACTATACGTTCTCAGATTGTACTTATCTTACAAATTTGACTTTTGAAGATTCTAATGAGGCTGTAACATTAGGTAGTGGTGCTACTGGCGAAACTGACAGAAGATATATGCTGCCTTTGTTTGGTAATAGCAATTTGACTTCTCTCTATATGGGAAGAAATGTCGATTATACTGCGGATAAAGATTATAGTTATTCTCCTTTCTACAATCAGCAATTCTTGACCGATGTTCGCTTTTCACAAGCTGGTACTGTGACTTATTGTAAGGACTACTTGCTCTATAAGGTGAATAATTGTGAGTCTCTTATCTTGCCAGAAAGCTTGACTACCATAGGAAACTGGACTTTCCGTGGTATGAGTAAACTTGGGGGTATCGTGATTCCTAACGCTGTGACTACAATCGGAACATACGCCTTTGCGGATGACATAGCATTGGAAAGTGCCAAGTTATCCACTTCATGCCCTTGGCTCAAAGAAGGTTTATTCTCTGAGTGTGGAAAATTGCAAGCTATCACGATCCCAATGGTAGTGAATAAGATGGATACCCAAATGTTTACCAACTGCACATCCTTGGCTACTGTGACATTTGACGATGATAAAGATTTGATAGAGATGGCGTATGGTTCTTCTGATGCCAACAATGGATTGTTCAGGGATTGCCCTGTCGAAACCCTTTATTTGGGACGTTGGTTGTCTTATAATACGGAAGTTCCTTCTCATTCTCCATTCTATTCAATTGCAGAATTGAAGAACTTGACTTTGGGCAAGTACTTGAAAGTGGTAGATAAATATATGTTCTCTTATTGTACAGGATTGGAGAATGTGTATGTACCTGACAATATCACTTCCATCAATATGTGGGGATTCCGTGGCTGCTCTGCTTTGAAGTCTGTAAGATTCAGTGAAAACCTTAGTCAAATTGGTGATTATGGCTTCTCGGAATGTACTTCCCTTGATAATGTGACTTTCCCAGCGAGTATGACAAGTACCTCAGACAACAGTTTCTCAAATTGTAGTTCTTTGAGAAATCTTGACTTGGGTAAGAACTTGTTGGTAATAGGTCCTTCGGCTTTCGAAAATGATTCAATTCTTAGTGGGGTTAATATACCAGAAACCGTGTATGGTCTTGGTGTGGGAGCTTTCAAAAATTGCGTCAGTCTTCCTTACGTGAAGATTCCTAAGGGTGACCTCACTACGGTAAGTAAGGAGTCATTTAAGGGATGTAATGGTATAGAATGGATTTCTTTGAGCGAGAATATTACATCTTTAGGTGAAAATGCCTTTGAGGGATGTACAGGCATCAAGTATGTGAAGTCATATGCTATGACTCCACCAGAGGGCTTGGTGAATTTTCCTTCAGATGTTGAAACTAATGGTACTTTGTTTGTCCCTGAGGATAATGACGAGTATCCTGATGTCTTGGGAGATTATCAATATTCTCCTACGTGGGAAAATTGGGGAACATTCAAGAGAATCACAGAGAATACTCTCTTGTCTTCTCTTACCCTGAACCAATCTGACGCTCATTTGAAAGCCAGTGAAACTCTCGCTCTTGCAGTAACCGTAGGTCCTGATGAAGCTACCAATAAGAAGATAGATTGGAAATCGGATGATGAGGCTGTGGCATCGGTATCTGCTGATGGTGTAGTAACAGCTCATAAGGTAGGTCAAACGTCTATTCATGCTATTGCAAATGATGGCGGAGGTGCCAAGGCAACTTGTACTATAACTGTTGAACCGACAATGGTTTCCTCAATCACTTTGAGCCAAGAAAACTTGGAAATCAGAAAGAATCATACGGCACAACTCTCTGCTATTGTAGCTCCAACTGATGCTACCAATGCAAGTTTTATCTGGTCATCTACCAATGAGGACGTGGCTAAAGTGTCCGAGGATGGAGTGATTTCAGCAATAGCTCCTGGCGATGCTGTCATCAAGGCTACTTCACAGGATGGAAGTCAGGTGGAGGCATCTTGCCAGGTAAAGGTCTTGCCTGTATTGAAAGGTGACTCTAATGATGATGATGAAATCAATGTCGTGGATGCTGTTAATACCGTCAATTATATATTTAATAAGGTGACAGGAACATTCGTTTTTGAGGCAGCCGATGTAAATAGTGATGACCATATTTCAATTTCCGATGTAACGGGTACAACAGACTTGATTATGCAACAGGTTTTGCAGGTGAAAGAGCAGGTTGCAATGGCTAAGGGCTATGGCGTTTCTGCAATGGATGATGCTTCTTCTTCAGACCGTTCTTTGGATTGCTTGGTATTGTCTCAACAAGACAAGTCTAATATTGATATGGCATTAGACAATAATAGTAACTTTGTTGCTTTGCAGGCTGACATTACTTTGCCAGTAAATGTAAATGATGTGGAAGTGAAGTTGAGTGGAGTGATGGCTACAACTCATCAGTTGAGTTACTCTAAGTTGAATGCTCATACTTTGCGTGTTGTCGTTTATTCACTTAGCAATAGTACTTTCATGGATGGACAGCCTATCTTCTGTTTGTCTTCAAAGAAGAATTTGGATGCAAAGAGTATAGGTGTAACCAATGCTATCGGCTCTGATGTTGAGGCTAAGGGCTATCGTTTGACCTCTCGTAATAATGAAGTAACTTCTATTGATGGTATTGGTGTGGACGGCACTTCTGTCAAGGTAGTTGCAGACGGTCTGCTGTTTACAGGCTTGAAGGGTACACCTATTTATATATATACCATTTCAGGTATCCTTGTGAAGACTTTCTGTCTTGCTTCTGAGACATCTAAGATAGCTTTGCAAACTGGTGTTTATCTTGTGAAGATGAACGGACAGGTAGTCAAGATTACTGTAAAATAATGGTTAAGGTATGATAAGACTAAATAAAACAATGGTACTTTTGTTCTTGATGCTGTTGGCATTGCCGCTTGCATCAAGAGCAAAGGATACCTTTTATATAGCGCCAGTGAACGTAGTTCCTGGTGAATCGAAGACGATTACCCTAAATTTGGATAATAGTCAGGTGTTTCGTGGCTTTCAGACTGATATCGAATTGCCAGAAGGTTTGAAAATTGCCTCGAAGTCGAATGGCAATTTTGATATCTCTCTTACAGATAGGGGATCATCTTCTTTCTCTGTGAGTTCTAACTTGATGTCGGATGGCTCTGTTAGAATTTTGGGCTATTCTACTCAAGGTGAGTCGATAAAAGGAAATCAGGGTGCTTTAGTACGTATTTCTGTGCGAGCTTCCAGTGACTTTTCGGGTGGCTATATTAAGCTGAAGAATTCTATTTTTTCAGATGTAAATAATCGAGATGTGAAATTGGATAATTCACAACTCTTTGTGGGAACGAAAGAACAGAATGATGTATCTGTCAAGGGTGGTGAGATTTCGCCAGAAGTTAGTAAAGCTTTCTCCTTGGAATTGTCCAACGAGAGTGAAATGACTGCTTTTCAGATGGATGTAGTTTTGCCGAACGGCTTGTCTCTGGATTTAAGCAAAACAAGGTTGACTGGCCGATGTGGTAATCATCAATTGCAGACAAAGCAATTGGGCAATGGTAAAGTTCGCATTATTTGTATGTCTTTGGACAATACATCAATTTCTGGAAAGATAGGCTCTGTTATTGATCTGTGGATTAAGGCAGAGAAAGGCATAGCGGGCAATCAGATTGTAAAATTAGATAATATCATTTTCTCTGATGTTAAGGCTCGTACCTATCGAATGGATCCTTTCTCCTTTGTTGTTGATGTGAAGTATGTTCCTGTAACTTCAGTTTCTATTAGTGAAAGTAATATGCAGTTGGAGGTTAGCGATTCTCGACAGTTGACGGCTTCTTTGTTGCCAGAAAACTGCACCGATAAAACGATACTTTGGAAATCTGATAATGAGAAAGTGGCAACTGTCAGTGATAACGGTATGATTATCGCAAGGTCTGCTGGACAGTGTAGTATTATTGCTTCCACTGCTGATAATTTGATTCAAGCGAAGTGTGTAGTTACTGTAGTGAAAATACCATTGACTGCTCATGTTGCTAATACTACTAAGGTTTATGGTGATGCTAATCCTGAGTTTAATATTACTTACTCTGGTTTTAGAGATGGGGATTCTGAGGTTGGCTTTTCTGTTCCTGCATCCATTTCTACTATTGTAGATAATAGTAGTAAAGTTGGAAAGTATGACATTGTAGCTTCTGGTGCAGTTTCTGATAAATATGAAATCTCGTATATTCCTGGTACTCTTACCATTACTAAGGCTCCGTTGTCTATCTCCGCTGGCAATTATATCAAGAAACAGGGTGACGCCATGCCTGTGTTCAAGGCAAGTTATGCTGGCTTTAAGAATGGTGAGAATGAATCAGTTCTGACCAAGCAGCCTGTCTTCTCTTGTGAGGCTAATGAGACAAGTGTTCCAGCAGAGTATGCTGTTACAATCAGCGGTGCTGAGGCAGAAAACTATGACATCAGCTACGAGCAGGGACGCCTGACAGTAGTCGAGGCAGATGCTGTAGTTGTTCGTGCCAAGAGTTACAGCCGTCAGTATGGTGACGAGAATCCTGTGTTGGAGTTTGAGGCCGAGGGTGCAGCCTTGGATGGTACTCCGGAGATTGTCTGCTCTGCAGTTGCAAATTCTCCTGTAGGATCTTATACAATTGAGGTGAAACAGGGCAGTATCAAGAACTACAATGTTCACTTTGAGTCAGGTAGTCTTGTGATTACTAAGGCTCCTTTGTCTATCTCCGCTGGCAATTATACCAAGAAGCAGGGTGATGCAATGCCTGTGTTTAAGGCAAGTTATGTTGGCTTTAAGAATGGTGAGAATGAATCAGTCCTGACCAAGCAGCCAGTCTTCTCCTGTGAGGCTAATGAGGCAAGTGCTCCAGCAGAGTATGCTGTTACTATTAGCGGTGCTGAGGCAGAAAACTATGCCATCAGCTACGAGCAGGGACGCCTGATAGTAGTCGAGGCAGATGCTGTAGTTGTTCGTGCCAAGAGTTACAGCCGTCAGTATGGTGACGAGAATCCTGTGTTCGAGTTTGAGACCGAGGGTGCAGCCTTGGATGGTACTCCGGAGATTGTCTGCTCCGCAGTTGCCAACTCTCCTGTAGGATCTTATACTATTGAGGTAAAGCAGGGCAGCATCAAGAACTACAATGTCCACTTCGAATCAGGTAGTCTTGTGATTACTAAGGCTCCGTTGTCTATCTCCGCTGGCAATTATATCAAGAAACAGGGTGACGCCATGCCTGTGTTCAAGGCAAGTTATGCTGGCTTTAAGAATGGTGAGAATGAATCAGTTCTGACCAAGCAACCTGTCTTCTCTTGTGAGGCAAATGAGACAAGTGTTCCAGCAGAGTATGCCGTTACAATCAGCGGTGCCGATGCAGAAAACTATGACATCAGCTACGAGCAGGGACGTCTGACAGTAGTCGAGGCAGATGCCGTGGTTGTTCGTGCCAAGAGTTACAGCCGTCAGTATGGTGATGAGAATCCTGTGTTCGAGTTTGAGACCGAGGGTACCGCATTGGATGGTACTCCGGAGATAGTCTGCTCCGCAGTCGCCAACTCTCCTGTCGGATCTTATACTATCGAAGTGAAACAGGGCAGCATCAAGAACTATAATGTCCACTTCGAATCAGGTAGTCTTGAGGTTACTAAGGCTCCATTGTCTATCTCCGCTGGTAATTATACCAAGAAGCAGGGTGACGCAATGCCTGTGTTTAAGGCAAGTTATGCTGGCTTTAAGAATGGTGAGAATGAATCAGTTCTGACCAAGCAGCCAGTCTTCTCTTGTGATGCAAATGAAGCAAGTGCTCCAGGTGAATATCCTATTACCGTATATGGTGTAGAAGCTGATAATTATGAAGTGAAGAGCTATATAGCTGGTACACTCACAGTTCTAAAGAGGGAGTTAAAGAAGCAAACAATCACTTGGAACCAAGAGATAAAAGCTAAGGTTGGTTCTACGATAGAAATGAATGCAACCGCATCTTCAGGTCTTCCTGTCAGATATTCGTACGCTCTAGCACCAGGAGTGGAAACTGCTTATCAAGTTCCTCAAATAGAAGGCAATAAGATAACATTCCCTCAAAATGGTATGTATCTCTTGGTTGCTATTCAAGACGGAAATAATGAATATGCGGCAGCTACGGACACATTGGATGTCTGTGCAATCAGTGACGATGAGGGCTTGATGTATATTGATGGTATCTACTATAAATATACTGATGATGGTTCTGCGCTAAAAGTGGTAAGGGGCTACAATCCTTATCGAGGAAATGTAGAGATTCCTGCAACCGTTAATGGTCTTCCTGTGACAGAGGTTGATGGGCAAGCTATGTATGCTTGCTATTATCTGAAGGAACTCGTTATCGGTGATAATGTGAAGAAATGCGGACATGAGGCTTTTGGAGCAAGTATAAACTTATGTAATGTCACATTGCCAGTTGCTGATGTTGAGTTTGCACATAATTGGATGTTTAACTGTGATAGAGGAATTCGGGAGATACATTGCCGTTCGTCCATTCCTTATGTTGTCGATGAAGGCATTTTTAATGGTGCTGTTGATTACGACAAGTGCATTCTCTATGTTCCTGTTGGCACTAAGCAAGCTTACAGGAATGCTGAGGTATGGAAATACTTTACTCACATTGTGGAGGAAAATGTTTCTACGAGTATTTCTAATATAAATGTGGAAAAGAAGAGTGTATGGTACACGTTACAGGGTGTTAAGCTATTTGTTAAGCCAAATATTCCTGGTGTATATATTCACAATGGGAAAAAGATTATTGTAAGATAAATTTAATGTAAGCGGTGGGTGTATTATGGTATTCTGTAGTACACCCACCTTTTTTGCTATAGTAGTAATAGCCCAAGTATAGGTTTTTGGTTTGGATATGCATCGAAGCAGAGTTCTTTTTGGTTTGGAAATGCAATGAAAATGATAATTTTTGGTTTGGATATGCATCTAAAAAATGGAATTTTTGGTTTGGAAATGCTTGATTTTGCTTATTTTCGTTTGGACTTTTGAAAATAAGATGTATCTTTGCAGCATGATCCTTTAAATACTTTTGCTCTTTCAGAAAAATATGCATTATTGGCTGAAAGGAATGGTAACTACTCAGTCTTCAAAAAATAGGGTACACGTATTCAAAGGAGGGCTAAAAGTTAGCTCTCCCTTGAAAT
>ERZ1034865.558-NODE-558-length-22076-cov-4.106716_pt1 | contig 22076 bp, 28 predicted proteins | sample MGYA00520632_ERZ1034865 | MGnify/ENA primary metagenome ERZ1034865 (study PRJEB33766, sample SAMN09781738) | gut metagenome | biome: gut microbiome | host: Homo sapiens | place: Madagascar | study: EMG produced TPA metagenomics assembly of the PRJNA485056 data set...
ATCAATTCATGGCGTTATTATTACACATTGTCATGCTGACCATTTATTAGGAATTTTACTGGCAGTTAATATGGGCATGAAAGCGTACATTTATGTTCCGCAAGGAAGTTTGCCAATTATTAAAATAATGCTTGAGGATTGCGTAAAAATTTTAATCCAAGATAGCACAAAATTACAAAACAAGCACGGAATTAAAGCGCCGCCTTTGGCAACTCAACAAGATATTGAAAAAGTATTATCTTGGATTATAGAGATTCCTTTTAATCAACCAACAGAGATAGTAGGTGGAGCAAAGTTAATTTTGTACGATGCGGGGCATATTATTAATTCTGCTCAATGCGTTTTGGAATTAAAAGAAAGTAAATATATTACCAAGCGAATTGGATTTACTGGTGATTTTAATATTGAAGCAAAGTCGAAATCAGTAAGAAATATTCAGCCGTTACCAAGATGCAATATTATTGTTGGAGAATGTACTTATTCTAACCCAATTAGAAATTTTAGTAAGAAAAAAGACCGCTGGTACGACAAAGAGATTATAAAAACGGCTTTATCTCAATATCGACGTATTTTATGTCCCGTTTTTGCGCTTCAGAGAGTAGAAGATATTCTTGAAAGTTTAAAAGAAATTGGCACAGATATTCCTATTTATCTTGATAGTCCTTTAGCTCAAAGAATCTATAATGCTTGGCCTGAAAAGTTGGATTATGAGCAAACGTTAAATTTCCATATTGTTTCGTCATGGGCCGAAAGTGAAGAATTACAAAAATTTAACAACAAACATCACTTAATACTTGCTTCGAGTGGGATGCTTATGGCTGGAAGAGCGGTTTGCTATTTGAAATATATTCTACCTTGCGAAGATAATTGCGTCTTATTCTGTGGATATAGTTCAGAAAATACCATTGCTAATAAAATAAAACAAGGCGACAAAGAATTAAAGATTGATAATGATTTGATTAAAAACAAAGCTCAAATCTATTGTCTTAATACATATAGTTCTCATGCTAATTATACGCAATTAATGGACTATTATCAAACTATAAATTTCGATAAGCTGTGTCTTGTTCATTCCGAATATGGAGATAAAGTAGAATTTGCTCATGTTTTGCAAGACAAACTCGCTTCTCAAGGCAAATCTAGTCGTGTGATTGCGGTCAATATGGATACGAAGGTGTATATTTAATGAAAAGATTATTTATTTCCTAGCCTATGCGTGGTAAGACCAGTGAAGAAATTGAATTTGAGCGGGATAAAGCTATTGAGGCCGCTAGTAAGGAACTAAACGAAGATGTAGAAGTGATTGATAGCTTTTTTAAGGATAGCCCTGCCCTAACTAATTCGCTGCTATGCCTTGCAAAATCTCTTGAACTATTAGCAACTGCTGATATTGCCTATTTTGTAAATGGATGGGAACAAGCCAGAGGCTGTAGAATTGAACGACTATGTGCAGAAGAATATAATATTCCAGTAATTAACAGTTAAATTTATCTTGACAAGCCTCCTTTTCTATGGTATAGTTATTATACAAATTGAAGGAGGCTTGTTTTATGGACAAGAAGTATGCTATTCAAATTATTTTTGATGAGCCTGACAAGAAGAATCAGGTTGGCTATTTGTGTTTTACTTGGCTGACAAAACGGTATTCCCTTGCTTATGACTTGCTTGACTGCAACCTTTATTTCCAGTTTAAAGAAACGGCGGTAGAAGAGATTAAGGAGTGGAAGGAAATCATTACCAGTGACGTAGAGTTCCTTTATGATAAGAGAATTGTTGCCATGCACATTGTTTGGGTAAAAGCGGAAATTGCTGAGTATTGTTCGTCAAATTTGCTAGAGGGGGGCTAATATGAACAAATTTCAAGAAGGAGAAAAAGTTAAATTTGTAGGTTATAAAAGTGCATGGAGTCCGCCAAAAGGGACCATTGGCAAAGTAATCCGTGTGGATAAAGAAGATAATACTTATTTTTGTGATTTCGGTGATTTTTTTATCCCTATGTCCAAAGCTAAAATTGATAAGCTATTTTGGTACAATGAAGATGAGCTTGAAAAAGTTGATGAATCTCCGGTTGATTGCTTAAAGGCTTATATGAATTTCTTTTGGGAGTATGCTAGGAGTGATGTAAATTGATTGTAAAGACAGTTTTGTTTTTGCTTTATATTCTCTTGGGCATTTTATTTGCCGAATGGATTATGAAAGATTCAAGGTTTACAAAAGATGAAAAATTGATTACTTATACAACAATGATTCTAATTTGGCCTTTGGGAATTTTAACTGTAATTTGTGTCATAGGATATATTTTATTTACAGAAAGGTGATTATTATGAAGTTTGTGCTTGGAATTTTTCTACTTATTTGTGCTCTTGCCGATAGTTATTGCGGTGCTGTCAGATATCAAGAAGGAAACCGTAAATGGGCATATTTTGATTTTTGCCTTGCTGTTGTTTGTGCTATTGTCGGAGTAGTTGATATTATCTGTGCTGTAAGGGGGTAAAATAAAAAATGCGAGGCAATAAACCAGTGTTTCTTGACTATGCTTCGACCTGTCCAGTAGTTAAGTATCCTCAACAGTTATATCGTAATGTGTTGGGCGAAGGCTATTTCTTTAATCCCAACGCTAACTATGCTTACAAGGAAAAACGCCTACTATCTGAAGCAGAGAACAGAGTAAAGAAAGCTATTGGGGCTAAAGGTGGCAAGGTTGTTTTTGGCGGTACAAGTAGTCAGTTGATTGAGAATTTGATGGACAGTATCAACAGACGGTACACTACTATATCTTCTATCTATGAACATGATGGTTTTTATAGATATGGGTTTAACACCGTTAAAAGCCTTGAAGAATTGCGAGAGTTTTTGCCCTTCCCCACATACGATAATTCTACGTTCGTTTTGTGGCAAGCTGTTCAGAATATTACAGGTGAAATTTTCCCGACCAAACAAATTGGTGAGATTGTTCGTCAATATCATGGCTTCTATATCTGTGACGCTACGGCTCTTTTAGGTCACACGACTGTTGCATCTAATATTGATGATTGGTGCGACTTTTTGGTTCTTGACGGGCACAAGGCCGGTACTGAACTTGGTATTGGTTGTTGCTGGATATCAGACCGTTTAGACAAATGGCTTGGAGGTTTCAAGTCACATGGAACACCCAACCTTGCTGGTGCATTGGCTATGGCTCAGGCGGTTGAAGATAATTGTAATAAATACAAATTAAATCAAAACGCTGTCCGTTATGGAGAGCTATTAGACCATTTGATTGATGGTTTGATTGAAAAAAATATTGATTTTCAACTTATTCCTGATTGCGAAGATGAGTATTCTAATAAGTTTACTTTAGCAATCAACACCATTCGCCTACCTGGATTTAATGCGAGAGCACTACAATCTTATCTTGCAAGTAAAGAAATTTATATCAGCCTTGGGCAGTCAAGTTGCGCAGATAAAGCAGATAGACGGATTTTGTGCCAAGGTTATGGCTTGAGTGAGCAAGAGGCTGATGAAGTTATCAGAGTTAGCTTCGGCGAAAATAGTAACAGTGAAGATATTAGAATTCTTGTTCAAAGTATTAAAGAATTTAAGGAGAAATTTGTATGAGAATTATCACCCCTGCGACAAATTCAGAATGGCCCAAACGTCACACTTGTTTACAGTGCAAAGCAGAGCTTGAATATGAAAAAAATGATGTTTATGTTGGCGTTCATGGGCTAGAATATATTAAATGCCTTAACTGTGGCACCGAAAATGTGGTAAATGAAAAGCGTATCGCTCCTCCAAATTGGCCAATAACCTTTGAGGCGCAAGGTGGCGAAGGTTGCGTAAACAATAATTCTGTAACGGTACGAAAATTAATTGACAATGTTGTCAATGAACTAGAATCTGGTACGATTAAACCAGGTGAATTTTATTCTATGGAGCAAAGCGGTATTCTTGTCGCCGGATTTAGATTTGAAGATGAATATGAAATTATTGTGACAGGCGATTATTGGATTGATTATACGGAATCGGATTTTGTTAAAAGAGATTATAACAACGATTAAATGAGGTTTTATGATGAGCAAGATTGATGTAAAAAAATTAAAAAAATCTTTATCGCTTGCTCATCATAAACAAATTATGCAAGCTCTTGGTATTCCTGCGTTCAGCGAGAATAAAGAGCAGATTATTTATTATACTGGAGATAGAAACAAAGAAGCTCTAAAAGGTTCGCCTAAACTTTACTTCTATAAAGATAGCCAAATATACTTCGGGTATACCAGCGCGAGGAGTTATGATATCATAGCGCTTGTACAGACTAGACTAAATCTTCTCGGGCAAACTTGCTCATTCCTTGATGCTTGCAACTGGATTCTTGAGAAAACCTGCCTTGACCAAACCAAAATAACCAAGCCCATTACAAACAGCCATGTTTATGACTGGTCTGAGCTTGAGCGGTTTGTTAGGGTAAGAAAGTATGGTAATCAACTACCTGAGTACAATCGCAACATCATCGACACTCTACCCCAACTATACCCCCAAGCATGGATAAATGAGGGTACAAGCGAAGAAACAATGGCCAAATATCAGATACGATATTATGAGCGTTGTAACCAGACTGTGATACCATGCTTTGATGATGAGGCGAGGTTAATTGGGGTTAGAGTGAGGAATTGGGATAAGGATAGGGTTGAACAGGCCAAATATATGCCGTTGATTACACTGGATGGGCAGTGTTATAAGTTCAATACTAATCAAGTGTTTTATGGGATTAACTATAATAAGCCTATGATTGAACAGACTGGTGAAGTTTGGTTGGGTGAGTCAGAGAAATTCACAATGAAATTAGATACATGGTTCGGCCCCAAGTCATGTGCGCTTGCTATGTATGGTCATCAACTTGGTATGCAACGCAGAAACCAACTAATCAAGATGGGCGTTAAACGAGTGGTGTATTGCCCGGATTGTGACTTTATTGGTCAAAACGATGCTTTTTTTGAGGAATGGTGCAAGTCTGTAAGACGGCTGTGTGATATGTTTAAGGGGTATTGTCAGGTAGATATAGTATGGGATGATAGCGGTGAGTTGTTAGGGCCGAAAGAAAATGCAACTGATAGAAACAAAGAAACATGGAATAAATTATGGGAGAGTAGAGAGAGGTATTTATGAGCAAGGATGTTTTTGAGAAAGCTAAGAATAAACCGAAGAAGCCATGGTATATGGTCAATACCAAAAATTATCAGATTCCTGTTTGGGCATTACCTATTGTTCCTTTTGTGATTGGCATTTCTAATCTTAGTGATTGGTTTTATGACCGTATTAAATGGGATGAACGCAAAGCTACTAAGGTGTTAAATCATGTCTTGCCTAAGATTTTGGACTACGACAAAGATAAAGATGCCTATTACTATTGTATGGATTGGGGAACATATAATTTGTGGCATAAAGCTCCACTGAGATATAGGCGCTTTGCTCGCAAGTATTATGCTCTGTTACATTCTTTTATTAAAGAAAAGTATATGGTGAAAGGATATTGTAAGTCTATTATAAATGATGGTTATGATGAATGGGTTGAGTTTCGGCCTATTGGGTTTAAGATTGGAGAATAAATGAAAATGTTTTTATTGGGCTTTTTGGTCTGTTATATTATTGCTTCTTTATTTTATTTTTTTGATGATGAGGCAGATACCAATCTAATGATGGTTTTTGTTGCACCTTGGGTTGCTGTTTGTCTTGTTATTGTATTTATTCCTTATAGTATCTGGCGATTTGTGCGACTTTGTTTTAAGCCCGTTAGACTGGATGTTATGGACTACTTAAAAGACACTTATGTTAAACGTCTATTTAGTAATATTTATTTTTGCCATGATAAAAAAGCTAAGAATTGGCTGAATAAAATTTTCTTGTTTAGATATAAAAATTAAAAATAGCCCTTGACAAAAGCCTTTTGGTGTGGTATTATCATTACATCAAAAGGCTTTGCCTAATATGAGGAGGAAATAATATGAAAAAAGTAACTGGTTGTATTGACGTTCGTGCATTGGGACATTATGACTGGGAGTTTTATGTCGAAGACGATGCTACCGATGAAGAAATTAAAGAGAGAGTAGACGAAATTTGTAATTATTATATTGATTACAATGTAGAAGAAGGTTACGAGTCTTATACAGAAACTCGTTATCGTAAGAAAGGAAGTCGATTTTAATGTACGAACAGTATACTGATAAGCAGATTGTTGAGATGTTGAAGCCCAAATTAATTAAAATTTTAGGCGATGGTATGTGGGATACCGCACTTGAACATTCAGAGGGAGGCAGAAACTTGATTAAGCTAATTGCCACTATTTATCGTTCAGCCTATATTCGTGGTCAGCTTGGTCGAAGTTTTATTATTGGCGAGAAGAAAGCCAGTGAAAAGAGAGCTAAAGAATCTATAAACACTTTCAAAGTGGGCGATAAAGTAAAATTCCTTGGCCCTAATATTGAGGATGAAGAAGCCTTAAATAACAGACTATTCTTTCCACCTGTGAATACAGTTGGTGAAGTTGTAGAGTCTGACCTTATCTATTGTGTTGTTCGTTGGCCCAAGGGTGTCACTTCTGGCGATGGGGTGTGGGGTTGTCGAAACAGTTATCTTGAAAAAGTAATTGAACGTTGGGTTCCTGCTGCCAGAGACAACATTAAGGTTGGTAGTAAGGTTAGGATGATTGATGAAGGGAGTCATAGAAGCAAGCCTTGGCGTTTTCCTGGCGTTGGAACGGTAGGAACTGTAACGAAAGTTAATATTCATGCTTCTCTTGTTCAATGGCCAAAAGGAAGTACAAGTAGAACAGATGAATGGTATTGCAATAATATTCGTCTTGAGGTGCTACTATGCGAGTAAAACCTCTACTATCTAAAATCAATCCCTCTACATTTATTGAAGATTATCTACAGGCTCATGGGATTGAGCAAACTGCTCTATACCTAAACCCAGAAAAAGGATGCTTAGACAATCCTCGATTCTATCCTAATATGGATAAAGGGGCTGAATTGCTGAAGCAAGCGGTTGAGAATGATTGGAAGATTGGGCTTGAAGTCGATACTGACGTTGATGGTAACTGTTCCGCAACGCTAGTCCGTCAATTCTTAAATAAGCAATATAATATTGACCCAATCATTTATATTCGCAAAGGTAAGTCCCATGGTCTAAGAGCAAATACAGGTGAAGATATCGTGCAACAGATGATTGCGGATAAGATTCAACTGTTGATTGTACCGGACGCGGGAATGAACGACAAATCAGAAGCCAAAAATTTACTAGATAATGATTGTAGGGTTCTTTGTTTAGACCATCATGAACAATCGGTTGATAATCCTTATGCTGTAATTGTCAATCATCATTTGCTAGACGAATGGAAGGGATTAGAAACTGGAAATATTTATCATTGGTTTGATAAAGCGAAAGCAGAAGAACCCCTTGAAAACTTAAATCCATTAAATTATAATTTGTCAGGAACAGGTGTAATGGCCAAGTTTATTGAGTATTATTGTCAAAAATATGGCTTATTTATTCCTTATATGGATGACTTGGTTGCAATGTCTATTATTTCTGATTCTTGTGACATTACAAGTATGGAGAATAGATATTATGTATACAACGGCCTACGCAACGTCCAAAATCCTCTAATTCAAGCCATGTTGCCTTCAGCAGTCAAGCGTTATGGGTTAACCCCAACTGGCTATAGCTGGGCTATGATTCCTTTAATTAATGCAGTATGTCGTGAAGAAGAAACGGATAATAAACACAAAATTTTTGACGCTTTTAGTGGGTATGGTGATATTGAAGAAGCATTGAAAATTTGTCGCTCTGCTCATCGTAAACAAAGCGAAACTGTAAAGCAAGCGGTTGAAGAAATCGAGCCTAGCCTTGATATAGAGCATAAGGCAATTATTGGGTTTGCTGATAAGAGCCTTGCTAATCAAGTTGGCTTGATTGCTAATAAATTCCAAAGTAAATACCATAAGCCTGTTATCTTGCTTCGTGAAGCTGATTCTACAACTTGGTCAGGTAGCCTTAGAAGTCCGGTTGGATTAAGAGAAGAAATCAATAGTTCCAATCTTGCTAATGCGTTAGGCCATTCAATGGCGTGTGGTGTTTTAGTTCATAAGTCCAATCTAAACAGACTAATCAATTATCTTGATAATCTTGACATTCCAACCGCGCCTGAAATTGACGTGGCTGGATGTATCACCCCTAAACAAATCAATAATAAACTCTGTAAGGCTTGTGAGGATAATGCTGAATTGTGGGGTCAAGGACTTAGAGAACCCACCTTCTACATCAACGCTGAGATTGACGAAACCAATGTACAAGTCTTTGAAAAGCGCACTACAACAGTAAAAATTACAGTAAATGGCGTTGATTTTCTGCTGTTTATGGCTACCCCTGAACAAGTAGACAGGTTGACACAAAAGGGCAAAAAAAGTCTATCTTTGATTGTAACTTTGTCTACAAATGAATGGAATGACGTGGTCAAGCCTCAAGGTAAGATTAAGCAGTTTGAGGTTAGTAAAGTTGAAGATAAAGATGAAAGTTGGGAGGATGATTTTTAATGAACTACGAATTTCATGTGGGCGATTATGTTGAGACTAAGACTGGGACTATTGGCTATGTTTCCGAAGTTCCAGAAAAAGGGTATCCTTCTTGGACGGTAACGAAAGTGTCAGATTGCGATATTGATGACAATCGTTATGCAGTAGGCGAACCTTATTGTATCTTTTCTTTTGAGCGTTTCAGCCGTATCGGCCAGTATGATTTCACTAAGAAAAATGAGGGCAAGATTGAACCTTTGTGTGAAAAATATATTAAATCTTTCTCTATCTATAAAACAACTACCACCAACAATGATTCAGAGTGGTGCAATATTGACATTGGCGCTGTGGGCAAGAAAATCAACGAGCTTGTTGAAGCCGTAAATCGGTTGGAGGAAAAAGTTAATGGAATGGCATAAAGTTGAGGATTATCCGGTTGGGTCGGATGAATATGTGTTAGTCTCTACAAATCATACACGCACTACTGGTTGTATTGTAGCTAAATTAGTCGAAAGACTTTGGGGCGACAGACTTTGGGATAATGGGCTTGGAGCACACTTTTCAGCATCGTCCACAGACCGCTGGTGTCATATTGATTTACCGGAGGATTAAAATGACTTACTTAGAATTTCTTGAAAAAAATAGTAGATGAATTTTCTAAAACTGTAAAAGGCTCGGTCAAATTAGAGATTCCTGTAACTTCTTTTGAACAGCCTGATTATCCAAAAGCAGCATACATCAAGGCATCATTCAATAAGGCAAATATTTCTATGTGCTTTAATTGTGGTATTCACAGTGAAGCCAACGTTTATTATCGCCATTTTTGTAATCATGGGGACACAGAATCTTGTATCGATTATTGCGTAGAACGGTTACGACGTTGCTTAAAGTATCAAATTTTGAAACTTTTTGTTGGAGAGGATTAAAATGGCACGACTTAAATACCATCCACGAGTAAATGAATATCGTGGTAAAAACAGAATCAAAGAAGATTGGGTAAAAGAACAGTTTGGCAAAGAATATGAGTTGGTTTGGAATGGGCATAGCCATTTTGCTTTGAATAAAGACACAGGTGAATATTTTTACATCTTCAAAAAGTTGGGATACTTATGTTCAATTGATGAATTTTGTCAATATAAGAGACTTGGGTGCAAGTCCCCTGTTAAGGAGTAAAATATGGCATATGATTTATGAAAATTTTCTTGACCGAGTTGTAGAGCAATTAAAACTAAAAGTTAATGGTAGAGTGCAGGCTGTGCCAACTCGATATAGCTATGATATTGTAATTAAGTTTGATATGGTTGATTTCATATTCAAGTTTAGTTGTGCGGCAAACTATGACAATGAAATTTGGTGTTGGTATCAAAGATATAAATCTCACCCCAAAAAAATAAATGAATACATTGAGCAATGTGTTACTTACCTTTTATGTAAACTGCGAGGCAACATCCTAAAACTCTTTTTTAAATAAACTGAACAAACCTATTGACAACTCCTCTGTTTTGTGCTATAGTATAGACACTAAAACAAAGGAGTTGTTTTTATGGTTAAAGGAGCTAAAATGTTCTGGATGTTTGGATGTTGGTTGGCTAAAGATTTATCTACTGCACAGTTGGTGTTTTCAGGCACACTTTTAGTAGTTTGCTTTGTTTTTTGCTTCGGGTGGTTCATATGCTGGGCCAATGATATTGAAGTTAAGACTCAAGTAAAATATATCATAAAGTTTACGCTCGTTTGTGGCCTAGGATTTTATGGTATTGTTCTTATTTTGGGAATTCGGCTAATTCGATTTGCACTTAGACTGATAGTGTATTATAAAGAATTTAATGCCCATTCTAGTATTTTTGACAACGTAAAACTTAATTTTGAGACTTTTAAAAACTTGTACACGGTGTCAAAGAAAAAATTCAAATTTAGCAAAGAATGGTCTATAGACGCTGTGTTTGGTCAACTTTTTTATACTGTGGACGAAGGTGACTTTGGGAAACAGTACCGTATTCTTATTCCGAATGTCGTAGACTTCGTAAAATTTTACTTTTGGTACAAAAATGCTTTAAAGGAATGTGCAAAACGAAAAAAGGTTAAAGAACGTATCAAAGAAAACAAGGCCATGGAAGATATTTTAAATCAGGCTCAGAAAGATATTGATGCTTTACGTAAGCGTTCTGAGGATGAAATCAAAGAAGCAATGGATACAATAAAAGATGTTGGGGAGAGATTGAGAAATGAGTAAAATAATTTATCCACTTTCAGAAACCGAAGGCACTCGCTATCTTATAGACCATCCCGAAGGATACATCCAAGGAGAATTTTATCAAGATGGAGAAGTCCTTCATTGTGTGTGGCCATTTCCAGACAATGATAGAATAGCTTATCATTTAATAGCAAAATTTGATGAATATGGCGAATTGCATGACTACCCGTTAAATCAATTAAGCAAACGCCGTCCGAAAGAACGATTTAGAATTATAAAAGATATAGGTGATGCTTTTAGACGTTAAAAACTCTTGACATATTAAACTAAATATGCTATAATTAAACCGTGGAGAAATCTACGGTTTAATTTCTAGGAGGGATGAGAATGTCACTTAAAAAATATTGTCAATATGACTTAACTGGCGAATATGGAATTGGTTATACAACTAATAACAATATACCATTTTATTTCGATTTAGAAGATTATGATAAAATTAAAGAATATGCTTGGAGACTGGCCCCAATTGGTTATATTGTTGCTTATAGTCCCGTATTGAAAAATATTGTTTATCTACATCATATTATCTTACCAGATAAAAAGGGTTACGTAAGAGACCATAAAAATAGAAACAAAACAGATAACAGAAAAGAAAATTTACGATATTCTACACAAAAAGAAAATGTAAGAAATGGGTCCACTCGTTTTACTAATAAGAGTGGTGTTGTTGGTGTATTTTGGCGCAAAGATAGAAATATATGGGCTGCATATATAGATTACGATTATAAACGTAAATACTTAGGACATTATTCTGATAAGAATGAAGCTATAAAAGTCAGATTACAAGCAGAACTAAAATATTTTGGTAAAGATTTTGCGCCACAACGTCATTTGTTTAAGGAGTATGGAATAGAATGAGCTACTTTAACAACCACAACCATACCGAGATAAGTAATGCCTTGCTTGGCTTTCCTGATGTTATTTGTAAAATTCCCGATTTAATTCAAAGGGCTTATGACCTTGGTCTTGATGGTATTTCAATTTCTGAACATGAGGGAATATCCAGTCATATTAAAGCCCTTGACTATTACGAAAAAATGGAAAAAACACGTCCATTTACATTGGGTTTGGCAAATGAAATTTATTTGCTCACTGAAGAAGAGGATTATGCAAATCGTCAAGTTCCTAATACTATCCCATATTACCATTTTATCCTAACCGCTCTTGATACAGACGGCCACCATCAACTACGCCTATTATCAACTCGCGCATGGTTAAGGGCTTGGCGACAAGGTAAGATGTTCCGTAGGCCCACCTATTATAGTGACCTTGAAGAAGTTATTAAACCTAACCAAGGTCATATCATTGCGAGTACAGCTTGTTTAGGGTCAAGAATTGACAAGTTCTTACTACAAGAATATAATGAAGGCCACGGTATAGATAAGGCTTTCGACGAAGTTATGAAATTGCAAGATATTTTTGGTCATGGCAATCTTTATCTTGAGGTTCAGCCAGCCAAAGATAACAATTCTAACCAAAGTCATGTTAATACTTTGATGTGGGAACTTCATAAAAAAACTGACGTCCCTATTATCCCTACTACTGACTCCCATTATCTTCGTAAAGAGGACGCTTTTATTCATAAAGTTTATTTGCGTTCTCAAGACGGTGATAGAGAAGTAGATGATTTTTATGCTACAGCTTATCTTATGAGCGAAGATGAACTAGCAGAATATCTAAAAATTGATTTTAATGATGCTCAAATTATTCAAATGTTTGAATGGAGTCTTGAAGTAAGTAAAAGAATCAAAGGGTATAATATTAAACATAATCCAATTATCCCACAACTTCCAACTAACAAAATTCCAGACTTTTCTATTGGTCATATATTCAGTGCTTATTATAGCAAATATCCCAACTTTGGTTGGTATTCTAATAGGCCAGATATTCACGAACAATATTTTTTCAGTCAAATTGAACGGGGGCTTCAAGAAAAAATTGTAAATAAAAACAAGCCTCTTGAGCAATATATAGCCCGGCTCGATGAAGAGTGGAAAGAGCTAAAGATTATTAGTGAGCAACTTGATACTTCTATGGCTAGTTATTATTCTACCATGTCACAAATTATTGAGCTTATTTGGCAAGCAGGAAGTTTAGCCATGCCAGCAAGAGGCAGCGGCGCAGGATTTTTAACGTGCTATTTGCTTGAAGTCACACAAATCGACCCTGTCCCATTAGGCGACTATATGCCAAGTTGGCGACATTTGAATCATCAACGTGGTGTGGAACTTCCAGATATTGACAATGATTCAGAAGCGTCTAAGAAAAAAGATATTGTCAATAAAATGAAAGATTACTTTGGAAAAGATAAAGTTATTAATGTGGGGACTTTTTCTAAAATTTCTTCTAAGACAGCTATTGAACGAGCTTGTAAAGGTCTTGATATACCAAACGACAAAGCCGGTTATTTTAAATCTTTAATTCCTGTTAATCGTGGTAAGGTTAGTGGACTTAAAGATGCTGTATATGGAAATAAAGATAAAGGCATCAACCCTGCGCCTGGACTAAAAAAAGAGCTAAGTCAATATCCTCACTTACTCGAATCTGCTCTAGCTCTTGAAGGATTAATTACAAATCGAGGCACTCATGCCGCAGGTGTGCTTGTTTGCAATACCCCTTATACAGATTATATTTCTGCTATGCGTTCTGCTGATGGTACTTTAATTAGTTGTTATGATTTGATTGACGATGAAGCTGCCGGGTGTATTAAATTCGATATGCTTACAGTTGAAGCAGCAGATAAGATTCATCGGACAATGGATTATTTAGTCGAAAACAGAAAAATAAAGGACGAAGGGTCTTTAAAAAACACATACTATAAATGGGTTCATCCAGACGTTCTTGATTATAAAACACCTGAAATGTGGGATATTCTGCCTACTATTTATTCTGTGTTTCAATTTGACACCCCTATCAGTGTTAAGGCACTATCTGCTACTTATCCTCATAGCGTAATGGACTTGTCAGCTGCAAATAGTCTATTGCGTCTTATGCCCAATAATGCTGACGAAACGCCTATTGACAGATATATTCGCTATAAAAACAGTCACGAAGTATGGAGACAAGATACTGTTAATTTTGGATTGAACGATGAAGAGCGTTCTATTCTTTGGAAATATTTATCAGATGCTTACGGTCTTGCTGATTCTCAGGAAAAAGTGATGAGATTGGCAATGGATAGACATACGGCTGGATATACACTTAAAGAGGCGAACAAATTACGCAAATCTATTGCTCGTAAAGATGAAAAGCTCCAAGCTGAAGCCAAACAGCTATTCTTTGATTGTTGCAAACACCAAGGCACGAGAGAGATTTTTGCCGATTATATTTGGAACGTAGTATTTGCAGCTAGTATGGGCTATTCATTCTCCCAACTGCATAGCTATTCTTATTCAATTATTGCCCTTCAAGAACTTAATCTTAATTATTATTATCCTCGTGTTTATTGGAATTGCGCTTGCTTGTCGGTAGAAGCATCGGGAGTAGATAAGGGAGATTCTGGCTCAACAGATTACGGCGAAATTGCAAAAGCAATCTATAAAATGAAAAAATATGGCGTTGATGTTCATGCTCCGTCTATTAATGATTCTGATATAGATTTTACACCACGTGAAAAAGACAGCGCAATTTTATTTGGGCTAGGAGGTGTAGCTGGAGTAAACAATGATATTTCTTCCCAAATCCTCACTAACCGCCCTTATACTTCATTTGCCGATTTTTACCAAAAGAACACTTACCAAGGTTCACTTATTACTAAATCCAAATTTATCCAGCTTATCAAAGCCGGATGCTTTGATGAATTTGAGCTTGATAGAGTAGCGGTAATGAAAGAATTCTTTACTCTGTCCGCACCTTCTGTAACAAGTCTTGCAATGAACAATATCGGTCAAATCAAATCTGCAAAAGTTCATATTCCTAAATCTATTATTGCTCCATATAATTTCAAAAAATATGTATGTAATAAGAAATTTAAGTACGGAAATCACCCCAAATTCAAATCTAAGACTTTATACTGGCTAGACCAAAAAGCCTTAAATTACTTTGAAAATCATTGTAAAAGCTCTATGGTAGAAGGCGTAGATTATTGGTTTGAAGATGATAGATGGATAGTTGTCGATAAAAGCCTTGAAAAATTACTTGCACCGTCCATTGAAACGCTAAAAACTTATATCAATACGCCTGAATTTCTTAAAGAATTTAACCAAAAACGAGCTAAACAAGAAATGCTTCAAAGCGTAGAAAATATGGATGTAAATAAATGGGCTTTTTCTGCAATTAGTTTTTATCCAGATGAACATGAACTCACTCGTCTTGACAGAAAACGATATAACATTAGCCTATTTGATGAGCTACCCGAAGAGCCTGAATTTGTTGCAAGGAAAGCAGGAAAGCGTGAATGGAAACAATATGTTTTGTCTCAAATCGCAGGAACAGTTCTCGATAAAAATGACAATCATCACTCACTGACGATTTTAGACATAAACAATAATGTTGTTCAATGCAAGTTTAATGCAGAAGATTATAGCTATTATAAAGCACAACTTTCTGTAATGAATCCTGATGGCAGCAAAACCATTATGGATAAGCCATGGTTTAAACGTGGCCAACCTCTTATTTTAACTGGTGTTAGAATGGGCGTAGATGATTTTAGAGTTAAGTCTTATAAAAACTCAATTTTTAATCGTAAAGTGTATCGTATTGATTCTATTGACAATAATACAGGTGAGATTGAATTTACTATTTATCGTTATGGAGAGGAAGTAGAATAATGGCTCATATTGTTACACTGAATAATGGTCAAAAATGCACCTTGTATGATATTACAGACGAAGTTTTGTATAAGTCATTATCTTATTATATCCGAAAAGAACTGGGTGATGAATTTTGTAGCTATTTAGATTCTTATGTTCGTTCTTTAGTTGAGGACAATAGAAACCTAGAAAAGAGTTGGGCTGAAGCAGAAGAAACCATAGGCGAACTTGAGTTTGAAAAAGATGAAATGATGCAAATTGCTCGTGAAGCCTACAGTCTTATTGACGAAGAAGATTTAGAATCGGCTAAAAACGCTCTAGAGCAAATTCTAAATTATTAAAATAACGCTTGACAAGCCTCTTTGCTTATGCTATATTATAGTTATAAAGCAAGGAGGTTTGTTTTATGTATAAGATTTGTAAATACGGCAAGGTAAATGAATATGTGGTCTCTGTAAACACTAAAAATGGCGTTACTACTGTTATTCATTGTTCAGCTTTTAAAGATGGCACCAGTTTTGAAAATCGCGAAGCTATTCGTCTTTGTGAAGAGCTGAATGAAACTTATAGCAATTATGGCGTTGTGTTTGGAGGATATGAATAAAATGAAGATGCAACTGTTGCCTTTTAATAAAGCATATGAAGTCGCTAAGACATTTGAACCTAATGTATGCGAAGAGCGTAGTATTTATGGTCTTTCTGATGACACTATTCCCTGGGGCAAAATGATTGATGTCGATTTTAACACCAAAAACGATACTTATACGTTCGACAATTTCTTCGTTCCCAAGTATTGCTTTGAAGAAAATTCTGAAGAAATTATGAAAAATATTCTGCGTTATGGTGATTTCCTTAAAATTGATTTTCATTACGAACTTGACGTGACTAAAATTCGCCCTGTTATCGTTCGATTGATTTCTTATAAAGGCGATATTTTTTATTATAAAATGTTTGACGATACTGGAGCAGTTGTAGAGTGTGAAAAAGTAGGTAAAGCCGATGAGTCTTAAAGTAAAACTTGTCCCTGTTAGAGAGATTTATTTTAATCAATCTAACGGCTTTAGAGTTCTAGGATGTGAACGTGTTAATGGCAACGAAGTTGTTTTAAACAAATATGGCAACTTTACCTTATCTGGTTCTAACTTGTCTACTTTTAATATCGGAGAAGAGTATGAATTAGAAATTCGAGAAGATAAACGTAGCAAGTATGCTGGCAGTTATATTTTGGTTGGGTTTTCTGACATTAACGTAAATGAGAATGGTATCACAATTAAACCCGGACAAGAAATGACTATTTTAAGGCATATCTGTGAAGGCGACCAACCAAAATATATTCATGACGCTTACCCAAATTTTGTTCAACTTGTTCTTGATGGGCGTGAAGAAGAAATCGACCACAAGAAAATTTACAATGTTGGCCCTGTTCGGTTTGAGGAGTATGTGAATAAAATCAAGGGCTATTTCACCGCCATTCAATTCTTGCCCCTTACCTCTGATTGGGGTATTGAAAATGATAGCGATGTTAGGAAGTTGATTGATGTTTTCGCTACACCAGAAGAGTTAAATCAAGCCCTTGAGTCAAGCCCTTATCACATCTTTTTTGATTTGCTTAATTATTCTTTTGATAAGTCTGATAGATACGTCTTAGACAAACGGCCTGATTTGATTGATTCTAAGGAACGTTGCGAGTTCGCTTGTCTTGAAATTCTTAGAGAAAATGAACTTGAAGGCGATACAAAAATTTATACAGAATTGCTTGAGGATTTAGCTAAAGATAAAGCACCTGAATGTGCTCAGTATGTAGAAGAAGTTATCAAAAGCAGTGAAAGAATTTTTTACGATGAAGAAAAGCAATATTCTAGCAACAAAGAAACTTATAATGCAGAAGTTAATATCGCTGAGAATATCCTTGAACGCTTAAAATCTCCAAATTTCTTTGAAGATAAAAAAGCACCCAACTTTGAACAATATCAAAACATTGAAGGTTTTAAGTGTTCAGAAGAACAGACCCGAATTTTGCACGAAATCTGGAACAAAAATGTTGCTATGCTTACCGGAGGAGCAGGGTGTGTGGACTGCGATACCGAATTTTTTACTGGGCAAAGCTGGAAACGGATTGCTGATTATATTGAAGGCGATAAAATACTACAATATAACGATGATGGAACTGCTGAATTGGTTGAACCTTTAGCTTATATTAAAAAGCCTTGCGATAAATTATGGCATTTTGAAACAAAGTATGGTTTAAATCAGACTGTTTGTGAAGAACACAAAATTATTACTTGGAGTCAAAAAGGGCGCAAGCACGAAGAGAATATTCTTAGTATTGTAAAGCGCCAATGTGGGAGTAAACCGAATTGGAACAATAGATTCCAGACATCTTTTTATTATGATGGGAAAGGCATTGATTTAACTGATTCTCAAATTAAACTAATGTGTGCGGTAATTTGTGATGGTAGTTTTTATTATGATGGGCGTGTTGATAAGGAAAAGTGCATAAATCGCCCTTCAAATAATATTTGCCGTTTTCACATAAAGAAAGAACGCAAAAAAGAAAGATTGCGAGAACTTTTTAAGGAATGTAATTTAGAGTTCCGTGAAAAGCAATCTGCTTGTAAAGGATATACAGATTTTTATGTTATCGCCCCTCGGCACGAAAAAGAGTTTTCGTCTTATTGGTATAATTGCAATCATCATCAACTCCAAATAATTTGTGACAATATACTGTTTTGGGATGGAAGTTTTAGCAAACCGACAAAAACCGGTGCTATACGCAAATCATTTAGCACAGTTGTTAAAGAAACTGCTGATTTTATACAATTCGCTTTTTCAGCGTGCGGTTATCGTTCAAAAATAAGTGCTTACGATAGAAGAGGAACAACTAAAATCACAAGTACAAAACAAGGCGTTAAGCAATACAAAAGAAAATCTGTTGAATACCATGTTTCAATCAACAACCGGGCTTTAGTAGGGTTTTATAGTGACTTTCGCCGCCCTGAAAAAGCTACCATCCCTTATCAAGTTCCAACAACAGACGGCTACAAATATTGCTTTACTGTCCCCTCTCATATGCTTGTTTTGCGAAGAAAAGATTGCATTTTCATTACAGGAAACTGTGGCAAAACCTCTTCTATGAAATCCGCAATTAAGATGTTTGATGATAGCCATATCGACTATTTGTTATTAGCTCCAACTGGAATTGCCATGAAAAGGCTTAAAGAGGCCACGGGACGTCCAGCATCAACAATCCATATGGCTTTAGCTCATGGAGTCCCAAAAAACTTTGAAGGTGTAGTTGTAATCGAAGAAAGTTCAATGGTAAGCGTACATCTTTTGTCTATGCTTCTAACAGCAATCGGCAACAAATGTAAACTCTTATTCATTTGTGACCCAGCACAGCTTGCCTCTATTGCTTGTGGTAATATTGTGCAAGATATTATAGACTCCAAAGTTGTGCCAATTACTAAACTTACTAAAGTATTCCGTTATGGAACTTCTGGTCTTGCTACAATCGCCACAGATACCCGAAATGGTGAACTAGGTCCGAGACAGAATAGCACGTTTTCAGATTATCAGTTTATCCCTATCAACGACAAGCCTATCAAACAAATTCTTGATTCCTATCAAACGCTCCTTGACAAATACAATAAAGATGATATAATGATATTGTCCCCGTTCAACAAAGGCCCTGTTGGCACAGTAGCAATTAACAAAGCCATTCAATCCAGATACAACCCTAATCCTGATACCAAGGCCGTCCGTAAAGTTTCGTCTGGCGAAGAAATCATGTTTAAGATTGGAGATAAAGTTATCAATACTCATAACGAGTATAGTATGCCTTGTTTCCTTACGGATGATGATGGAAGTTTGGTTGAAAGCACAGATAGAACAATTTCCGTAATGAATGGTGATATCGGTTATGTAAGATATATCAAAGGAACCGATAGGGGGATTGTCATGGCAGTTGAATTTGATACTGGTATGGCAAGAATTTATGGGCCTTATATGAATAACCTACTGCTTGGGTATGTTATTAGTATCCACAAATCGCAGGGCAGTCAAAGTAAAGCTGTTATTGTAATTACAAGCCCCATACATAAGCGACTTCTATCATCAAATTTACTTTATGTGGCTGATAGCCGCGCAGAGAAAGAATTGATTGAAATTGGTAATATTGAAACAATCAAAGAGGGCCTTAAACGGCATGAACAAAAAGAAAGAGAGACTTGGCTCTGTGAGCTATTAAAGGAGGATTAAAATTTGAAGTATAAACCGCTTGAATCAGGATTGTATATTGTACGATTTCATAACAACACAAATGCAGAAAGTATTGCTCGTGTCATTGATAACCTTAACTTTCAGGGCGAAAAATATGGGGTTAAGTTTATTCCAGAGCAAACAAAAATGTATCAAGTCATAAGGAGTGAAGAATAGTATGATTGTTCGTATGTGCGATGTTTGTCAAAATAAAATCCCCGATGGGCAAGTAGCATATCAACTGAGTCTATATAACCCAAATACAGTTAGAACACAACTCAACCCTGATAAATACAATATTAGTTATTCAAAAGTATGCGAACATTGTGTGCAACAAACTCACAGATATTTACGTGAGTTGGGGAAGAAGGAGGTGAAACAGGCATGAAACGTTTTTGTGTAAAAGAAACCGTCAATCACTATCACATGGTAGAGATTGATGACGAACTAAGCATTGACGATATTATATCGCTTGCCAGACAGCATCTAAAAGATAATACTGGCTTTGGAGCAATCAATCAAATTTTGTCAGGTATTGAACATAAGTATGGTTTTGATTATTCTGTCAAGCCTAATTATTGTGGTACTACAGCAGAAGCCCTTGAAGTAATGGGGTGTGATGACGACAGTCCTGAACTTGATTAAAGTTCATAAAATGTTTACAATTTGTTAATATGATTGTAACATTTTTATGATATAATTTTTATCCCATCTGAGAAGGTGGGATAATTTTTAAAGGAGTGATGTTAATTGATTAAAGTTACCAAAAAAAATGGAGCTATTGTCCCTTTTGATGGTGATAAAATCAAGAAGGCTATCCGAAAAAGTGCCGAACGTGTGTGCGTTGTTTTGACAGAAAAAGATGAGAATAAAGTAGTTAATTCTGTAAAAAAGCAATTACAATATAATGAACTGCCTATTCATGTTAATACTGTTCACAATATGGTAGAGTGCGCTCTTGACCAAGTAGAACCTAGAGTAGCTAAATCTTATCGTGAATACAGAGACAATAAAAGCACTTTTGCTGCGATGTTGGACAAAGTATATAATAAAAAGTTGTCTTTGTCTTTTATTGGCGATAGAAGCAATGCAAACGCCGACAGTGCCCTTGTAACAACGCAAAAAGCGATTGTTTATAACGAATTAAACAGCGAACTTTATAAAAAGTTTTTCTTAACAGTAGAAGAAGAAAAAGCCATGTCAGAAGGGTATATCTATATCCACGATAGAGGAAGCAGACTTGACACGGTGAATTGTTGCTTGTTCGATATGAAATCCGTTCTTACTGGCGGTTTTGAAATGGGCAATCTTGACTATCAAGAACCTAAATCTCTTGATGTAGCTTTCGACCTTGTAGCAGATGTGGCTATCAATGCCGCCGCTTGCCAGTATGGTGGATTCACTATTAGCGAGATTGACAAGTTACTAGCTCCTTATGCAAAAAAGAGTTATGACATTTATCTAAAAGAATATTACGACATTAAGCCTAGTGCTACATACGAGGAAGCAGATAAGTGGGCTTTTAACAAAACCAAACGTGAAGCAGAGCAGGGTTTTCAGGGTTGGGAAATGAAATTCAATTCTGTTGCTTCTAGCCGTGGCGATTACCCGTTCACTAGTATCTCTTTTGGCTTGGGTATAGATAGATTTTCTACTATGCTTTCTTCTGTTTGCATGAAAGTACGAAAAAACGGACAAGGCAAGCCAGGATTCAAGCACCCTGTTCTGTTCTCAAAACTTAGCTTTTTCTATGACGAAAATTTACATGATGAAGGCAAAGAACTAGAGTGGCTTTTTAATGAAGCGGTCGATTGTAGCCGTAAATGTATGTACCCTGATTTTCTTAGTTGTACGGGTGACGGCTATGCACCAAGCATTTATAAAAAGTATGGTGTAACTATTAGCCGAATGGGTTGAAATGATACGATAGCCCATGTAAAACTTCGCGAACCTATAAATATAGGGTGTGGAGATAACGTAAGTTCAAACAGGAAATGGTTTGTTAATATCTCTGCTAACAGGGAAGGTTTGTATTGACAGAATAATCCTGTGCTAAGATATTGTTTGTTATATATTAAAATTAAATAAAGGTGGTGGAGAAATGATTGATAGCTATAGAAGAACAATATATATGATTTGGTATAATATGATTAGAAGATGTGAAAACAAAAAATGCAAAGCGTATGAAAAATACGGTGCAAAAGGTGTCAAAGTTTGTAAAGAATGGCATGATTTTGAATATTTTTTATCAGAAGTCTCAAAAAT
>ERZ1034865.561-NODE-561-length-22001-cov-6.953796_pt1 | contig 22001 bp, 16 predicted proteins | sample MGYA00520632_ERZ1034865 | MGnify/ENA primary metagenome ERZ1034865 (study PRJEB33766, sample SAMN09781738) | gut metagenome | biome: gut microbiome | host: Homo sapiens | place: Madagascar | study: EMG produced TPA metagenomics assembly of the PRJNA485056 data set...
GGTGGAGATGACGCCGGAAGAGCAGATCGCGATGATGAAAGCCATGTCGATGCAGTGGTAATTGGAAATGGGGGAGAATATATGGATATAAATCAGCAAGTCGCCATAGAGAACGCAGTTATGCGGATTGTTTGTGGAGATAGTCGTTCCTATGGGGGGCAGAAATGATATTTATCGGAATCGTTGCTTTCTCTGTGGTATGTTCCATATTGAAGATACGGATCGAAAGCTTTCTTTTTGCTTTTCCTTTTATGATGATTGCAGCCTACTTCTTTTTTTCAGGTGGCCCATTCTGGATTGCTACCGGAATAGCGACTTCTACCCTTTTAGGAGGACCTAGACCAGACGAAGACAGTTTTGTTGTCTTTTGCCGCTATCCTATGTTTAATGCAAAATATGGTTTTATCTTTGATATTATAGGAGCGATTTGTATTATAGTTGGCTTGATCAAGGTGTTTAAAAAAACTCCATGGGCTTCTTCACAAGAAGCGGCCCATGGGGTTTTTATATGGATGGAAAACATTCATTGACAGACGAAAATCGAATACTCTATAATAGAAAACATTTATTTTATGAAAAAGGCGCGGAACGTCTATACGCGCCTTTTGGGCGCATGGATTCATATTTGACTAGCCATGCCAGCTAATCTATAATATGAATGATAGATTAGCCGGAGGTGGGACTTATGGATTATATTCATCGTCATATAGAGAAAAAAATAAAAGAAGCCCAGTCCATGTTCAAAGCGGTATTGGTCATAGGGGCGCGGCAGGTGGGGAAGTCTACTTTGCTCAAGCATATATCCGCAGATTTACCGTATCTGACGTTTGATGATCCGATGCTTTTGAATCAGGCTAAAATGGAACCGGGGCTGTTTTTTAGAAATCATCCCTATCCGCTGATTTTGGATGAGGTGCAATATATACAGGAACTATTTCCCTATATCAAAATGGCCTGTGATGAAACCGATCAGAAAGGGTTATTTTCTTTGACGGGATCTCAATCCTTCCATCTGATGAAGCATGTGTCGGAATCTTTGGCAGGGCGTATTGCTATTTTTGAGCTGGCAGGACTTTCCATGCGGGAAATCATGGTGATTTCCTTTGACAGGCCGTTTATCCCGACGGAGGAATACATCAAGGAACGAGGAAAGACGGTCAAGCCGTATCAGAATATCTGGTACTATATTCATCGAGGGAGCTATCCTGCTTTATACGAAAATGAAATGGACTGGCAGTTGTTTTATTCCTCCTATGTGCAGACCTATCTCAGCCGGGATGTCAATGATTTGACGAAAGTCAAAGACCATATGAAATTCATGCGCTTCCTGACGGCGATGGCTGTGCGAAGCGGGCAGCTCCTGAATTACGCGAAAGTGGCAGAACAGGCCGATATTTCTGCGGCGACGGCCAAGGAGTGGACATCCATTCTCGAAGCATCCGGCCTGATTTACATCTTGCAGCCGTTTTCGAATTCTGCTTTGACGCGGGCCATCAAAACGCCGAAGCTCTACTTCAGAGATACGGGACTCGTTTGTTTCCTGACGAAGTATCAGACCGCCGAGACAGCGATGAATGGTGCGCTGGCAGGGCAGCTTTTTGAAACTTTTGTCGTTTCAGAAATACTAAAATCTTTCTCTCATGCAGGGATCGATTATCGAATGAATGTGACCTACTATCGAGGGAAAGATAAATCAGAAAGCCGGGAATCAGAAATCGACCTGATGCTGGAAGAGGGGGATACCATTTATCCCATCGAAATCAAGATGTCTGCCAATCCGAAACTCACCATGACAAATACCTTCGATGTGATTGATAAAATCAAAGGCAGGAAGCGTGGGCTCGGGGTGGTGCTTTGCATGTACGATAAGCCTTTGTGGCTGAATGAAAGAACCATTGCCTTACCAGTAGAATATGTGTGATGCTAGGGAAACGCTGACAATGATGCAATCCGTGTTTCCTTAGCTATAAAACCGTGTAAAACCCAAAATTTCTACGATAGTATTTCTTGGAGAGAGGAAATCCATCCTCCCGGGAGCCGAAGCGGCGGCCGAACCATCCTTCTTCAGTGTACAAACCCGAAGGGAAGGAGAATGGGGAAAGCCAAAGCAGAGGCAGATCTGGATTGATTTCCTCCCCCCTCTTCCTCATCGTGCTAGCCGGTGTGAAAGAGAAAACCGAAACCGAAAAAGACGCAGCTAAGGGAATGGATCTCAGATGCAGGATTCGCCTCCACGACAAACCCTAGAGCGAAGTTTAGCCGTACTTGTACGACATGAACCGTGAAATGCGCTGGTGCCAGATTGCAGGGAATGCCTCCATAGAGAACCATCCCCCATAGCTGTGTCTATTTTTGCTGCATAAAACGCGCCTCTCATGAGTAGAGGCGCGTTTTTATTTTGTCAATAACTTGACGGAACGCTGATTCAATCAGGCAATCACAGTGGCTCAAAAATTCACGGCCACATGGCTCACTTTTTCATTGACATTCACAGACATTCCCAGAAATGTGGGTTATGTCATGCCTGCTATATTGCCTATAGATTTAGGACAGGTAAGGAAAATAAAAAGCCATGAAGCACTAAAACTTCATGGCTTTTAGCATCTTAGAATAGACTTGTTTCTGGATTCTTCAGATAACGGTTATCGATTGGATACTTGAAACTGGAATTGATGCGAACATCATCGTGAGGGATCATTGCATATTCCCAAGGTTTACCTCCATGTGTTGCATTCCATTCACTGACTGCCTGGCAATATACCTTGGCAGCGGTAGCTTTCTGCTTGACAGGATCCGTTTCCAGATCTTTTCGTGCTTTCGTTTCCACCATGTAGATGGTATCCGTTGTTTCTACGATGAAGTCAGGCTCATATTTATGAATCCCGCCAGGACCGTAGTAAATGCTGAACTGTTTAGGTGCTGGACGCATCCAGCGTAACACCTTGCTGTCATTTTCCAGGATAATGGCAAAGTCTCGCTCCGTTGCACTGTCAAATTTATAAAGCGTATGGCATGCTTTTTTGAATCCGCGGAAAATCTTATTCCTGATTTCACTCGGAGGGACGGTATCTTGCAGATTGTAGATGTCATCTGTGCTGAATTTTCCTCCAAAGCTGGTTTCAATTTTCGTGAATGGTTGCATCTTGCTTGCGCGGAAGCTGACCTCTTCATGATAGAAATAGAAATGTTGGTTCATTTGTGCATAAATCATGTCGGCCAATGTTTTTTGCCGTTCACGCATGACCTTCTCTGCGTCCTCTTCTGTGAGGTACGACAAAAAGTGCTGCTTGGCGTCATCAATGAGGGAGTAAATCAGATCAGCATTGGCCTCATAGTCGACATTATCGTGTATAATGATATGCCGTACCACTTCATTTTCAGGTGTATCTACCTTAGAGAAAGCAGCAAATCCCGGCACCATTTCAAATGTTCGGCCATTTTCTCTCAGCTCCGTGCCTAGCAGTGTATCATCAGATGGATGCCAGTTCATGCCGCTGGTATTTAATGTGAATGGGGTGAACCCTTGCTTCACATTTGTGAATGGCTGGACGACTGCTCTTGGGATAGGGATGACGCGAGACGTCAAAGTCTGGACGCAGGTGTCGATGGCCTTCGTTACGACAGGCTTCAGCGCGTCCGGCGTCAGATTCATTGTAGGAAATCTTTGTATTGTTTCCGTGATAACGGACTCCGTGATTTCATCACGCGTATCTTTGTCATGGATGGCATCCAGAGTCGGTATGTGTTTTCCTGCCTCCATGACACTGCCTGATGTATATGAAGTAATGAATTCGACAACTTTTTGTACCTTGGGACTTGGAGAGTCATCATTAGGGTCGGTGGGGAGAGAATCAATAAACAGTGTCGTCAACGCTGTAGTCACATCTTCACCCGTTGTTTCTTCTACATATGTGCTTGGAAGCTCTACCGTCTCACGTGGCTCGTTGTGTTCTCCAATATCCGTGTCTTCGATGTAATACACTTTACGGACGAGAGAATCGGGCTGATTGGCCTTGTTGATGATTTCAGCGTACTTGTCATGACTGATAATGGAGAGTCGGTCGACCTCATCGCCCCCTGTGCGTTCCCCATAGGGGAGACGAAGGCCTCTTCCGATGGTTTGCTCAGTCAATGTTTCTGACGCAGAAGCACGCAAGGGGATGATGGTATACAGATTCGTGACATCCCAGCCTTCTTTCAGCATATTGACATGAATGACGATTTCGATCTTGTTATAAGGCTTTTCGAGTGCAAGCAGCCGCTCGATATTTTCATCCTTTTCCGATTTTTTCTGATCGGAATTGATTTCCATGACTTTATCCGCATAGTAGCCATTGAAGAAATCTTTGGACTTGATATATGACATCAGCTTCTTCGAATGCGTGGTGTCTTTGGCGACTACCAGCACGAAAGGCTTCACGATGGGCTTCTCATGATTGCGTGCATACACTTCCAGCTGGCTTTTGGTTTCCTCGTGGATGCGAAGGCCATCAATCAGCTTGATATGATCCAGCTGATCATCGGTGTACTCCTCCGGACGGAAATTTTTTTTCGTGAATACGACAGGAACTTTGACATAGCGCTCATCATTCAGTGCATGTGCCAGACTGTACTCATAGACGACATTTTTGAAAGGAATGGCTTTCGTCCTTTTTTGAATCTGCGGCGTGGCAGTCATTTCTACACCGAGAATCGGCTGCAGCTCATTGATGACCTCGAAACTCTTATCGGCATGATAGTGATGGCTTTCATCCATGAAGATGCACAGGTCAGGGAGAGACTGCAGGTATTCAAAGTAAGACTCACCCAAAACCTCATTTAGACGTTTGATGCGGGCAGGCTGACCGGCCTTTCCCTTGCTCTCCGCATTCAGTTTGGCAATATTGAAAATATTGATGGTGATATCACTTGCAAAGAGCGCATCCTTGGTTTGCCTGAATTCAGCGTAATTGTCGCCGTTAATGATGATTGGTGCCTGAGCAAATAAATCCAGTCCTTTGAATACATACTTTGGATTGGTGACGTCACCAAAGTCAGATTTGAGCTTATTGTAGATGGTCAGATTCGGTGCCATGACAAAGAAATTCTTAATGCCTTTTTCATAGCAGAGATAAGCCATGCAGGCCCCCATCAGGCGCGTCTTGCCGATGCCAGTCGCGAGAGCAAAGCAGAACGAGGGGAAATGACGCTCAAAACTAGTGAGAGTGGGGCAGAGCTTATGAACGGCTTCCAGCTCGATATCCAAGTCAGGATGCTTGCTTAAAGAAATGGTGTCACAGAGGCGCGCGAAGATTTCCAGACTCTCTCGCTGAGGATCACGCAGAGAGAGTACATTCTCGATGAGTTTGGAGTGAAAGCTGTAATACTTGCTGGTGAAAGGCTCTTTGATCATTCGTCTTCCTCCTCCCACTCGGCCTCATCAATGACAGGCGGATTCACGATATTCAGATTATAATTGTCGACGCCGAATTCACATTTATCCAGTACCGATTGGGGGATTTTACGGATATTGATATTGTCATAGCGCTTGTTGAGACCATTATCGAAGGCGGGCGCACAGATGAGGAGCTGCTCGAAGTCACTGACATCGGAGGCGATGCTATCCAGTTGCTTTCCTGTGAGATACTGTGTGGTGACATAGATATAGCTCTTTTCCTGGCTGTATCCCTGTTTCCAATAGACCTCAGCGTCTGGCGCATAGGTGAAGCCGTTGATCTTGGCGACCGCCGCAGCGAGCATGGTGGGGTTGTATTTCTTGGAGAAAATGGGGTTGCCGTACTTGTCTTCCTCGATGAGGGTGGGGGCGAGTTCGTAGAATTTGTATCCGCCGCCGCCTTGCCAGTTGACGTCTTTGGAAATACCACCTTGTTCGCCATCAATGACCTTATCAAGCCTTGCCTTACAGAAACTGTAGGCGGTAGAGCCCATTTCAATTCCTATGTATCTTCGCCCCATTTTATGTGCGACTGCAGCTGTTGTTCCACTACCTAAAAATGAATCAAGTATTAAGTCTCCTTTGTTTGAGGCAAGAATAAGCACTTTCTCTATTAGGAGCTCTGGCTTTGGCGTATCAAATGATTGTCCATCAAAAAGAGCTTTAGACTCATATTTGGCGATTTTGTTATCCCCGGCAAATTCACGACTCCACCATGATTCGGGGGTAATTCCAGATTTTACTTCGCTTAAAAATTTTTTCTGCATTGGGCGAGCGTCCTTTTTTACACCCCACCATATTCTGTTGTCTTTATTTAATTCTTCAAAGCGGGTTTGAGAAACAATCCAGGCTCTTGTTGGTGGGGGAGAAAACTGCTTTCCTGTTGGTCCTGTGATAATATAATCACAATTAGCTGAGTAAGTTCTGGCTGATAAATCACTTGCACGCCATAGGCCTCTGGGGTCATTGTCAGGGTTTTTATAATCCTTGAGTTGTTTACCTGTGCGTGGAAGAAGGTTAGGATGCCATAGATTTTTGTTCTTTGCATACACGAGTATAAAATCATGGCTATCGGATATCCACTTTGCATCATTAGCTGGTCCGTATTTTTTCTGCCAAACAATAGTATGAATAAAATTGTTTCTACCAAATATTTCATCACAAAGGACTTTGAGATAATGCCCTTCATCATCGTCAATACTAATCCAGATACTACCGCTTTCGCTTAATAAATTGTGTAGAATTTCTAATCGTGGGCGCATTAGGTTTAACCATGTGCTGTGCTCAAGGTTATCGTCATAATTTTCAAATGCATTGCCAGAGTTATACGGCGGATCGATATAGATGCATTTCACCCCACCGGCAAACTTTTGTTCCAATGCTTTTAATGCCAACAGATTATCCCCATGAATCAGCATATTCTGACTATCCGGATCTCCATAATCTTTCGATGGATCATGGAGGAGGATACGCGGCTCTACATGTGGCTGTTTTCTTTCCCAATCCAGGTCAATTCTAATTTCTGCATATGATAATCCTCCTGTTACACGACTTCAAAGGAAATGGTCATGATGTGCTCTGTCACGATTTTTCCTTCCAGCTTTTTTCGGATTTCTTCCTGAAGCCGATCGTTTTCATCATCGATCGCATCCTGCTTGTCATACAGATCGCGCTGCATTTCTTTGCGCTTTTTCTCCAGTTTGTTGATTTCATCCTTCAGGTCAAGCATTTCCTTGAGGGGCAGGTTGGTACTGGCTTTGAATGCTTTTTTCTTGACGCTGATTTCTTTGCGAAGTTCTTTGATGTCTCGCTCCAATCCGTTCTTAAGGTCTTCGGAGTAAGCATCCAGTTTTTCGCACTCATTCAGATAATACTGCTTATTTGCTTTTTCAATCTGGGTCTGCTGCTTATAGAGATTCTTGCTTCGCTGCTTGGAGAATGCTGCAGATTCTTTCTGGCAGGGGTCCGTGATGGTGGCTGGGATTTCCAACAAACGATTGATCAGATCTTCGTCCAGTTTCGTTTTATCTTTTGTGGTTACGGTAAATACCAGATGTTCCTCTTCTCCTAGACCATCGTAAGACATCTTATCGATGGAAAGCAGTCCTTTCATATGAGGATGGCTGTCAAAGAATGAGATTTTTCGCTTGGACTTGGACGTGTCAAAGAGGATGTTGACGGGGGAGAGAGGTGCGTTTATGGCTTCCGCGAGCCATGCTTTGAAGAAGGGAGCTTCTTTTCGAAGAAAAATATCTCCGGCGGTTTCTGCTTCTTTCCATTTCAGATTATAGGTTTTGGTTGTACCGTCAGGGGATTTGTATTTGAAGCGCCACATATCCAGTGGTTCTACACGTTCTGCGCCATGGATGAGAAAGAAGTAGTACATCCATTGACTGAAGGTATCCAGACTGGAAATGGTATTCTTTTGGCAGTCAGAAAGCCGGATGGAGACTTCTTCATCGAAGTTTTCTAGGATCGATTGTCTGGCAGCAACGATTTTGGTATTGATCTGGGCAGCCAGCTCTTTCTGTAATTCATCAAATTCGTGCTGGATTTCTTCCTGTGTCTTGCATTTCTGATAGATGGCTGCAATGCGCTTTTCGAAGTCGACTCCGGTTTCTACAGATCCAAGGACTTCATCGGAAGAACCGAAGACGCCACTGAAAAGTTTGAATTTCTGATCCAGTAATTCATAGACGCGCTTATCGGCGGCATTCTTGTTGTTCAGGAAGTTGATGACGACGACATCGTTCTTTTGTCCATATCGATGGCAGCGGCCGATGCGCTGCTCGATGCGCTGAGGGTTCCACGGCAGGTCATAGTTGACGATGATGCTGCAGAATTGCAGGTTAATGCCTTCAGAAGCGGCTTCTGTACCGATGAGGATGCTGGCTTCGTTTTTGAATTCTTCTACTATGGCTGCTTTGATGTCTGCAGTACGGGAACCAGACATGGTGCCGTCATTTGCATGACGCTTTTTCCAGCGACTATAAATTTCTTTGGAAATGCTGTCGTTGTTTACCCCATTGAGAAATACGATTTTTCCTTCATAGCCATTATGGGAGAGGAGATTGAAGAGATAGTCTTGCGTTCTTTTGGACTCGGTGAATATTACGGCTTTTTTCTGCCCGCCCAATTCTGCAATTTTTCCGAATCCCTGCTGCAGGGCTGTCAGCAGATTGTCCCCTTTTGCATTCGATGTGATACCCTTTGCCAGATTGGCGTATCTTTGAAGCAGTGCCAATTCTTTTTGAATACCTATGTAATCTTTTTTTCTTTCCGCTCGGGGATCGTTGTGGTTATTTGTAGGCGAGTTTTCATCGTTCTCTTCTGTATACTCAGAGAAAAGATCAAAATCACTGAGGTCGAGATCTTTTTCATAGCCTTTCAGTAGGCATTCCAAACGAGCTATCAGGGAATCTAGTGTTCCGCTGATGGCAAAGGATGAAGAAGCAAGGAGTTTCCGTAGAACCATCGTGATCAAGTTACGCTGGCTTTCTGGAAGAGCATACAGATGCTCGTTTTGCAGATAGTCAGAAATACCATTATACAGATTTTCTTCGTCAGGGGATGGCTCGTATTCCTGTAAGAGGGCAATACGATTCGTGTAGCGAACATATTCTGTCACTTGTGAGCGAAGCGTTCTCTTGCAGAAATTCTGAAGACGCTTTCGTAGATATTTGTTTCGGAGATCTGTATTGGCTACGGTTACGTACATTTCACGGAAGGTTTTCGCATCTCCAAAGACATGGTCATCGATGAAACTGGTCAAGCCATAGAGCTCCATAAGATTGTTCTGGAGCGGTGTGGCCGTGAGCAGTAATTTTTTGTTGACCTTTTCCAAGGCGTCTTTCAGCTTATGCCCCGTTACGTTTGAAGATTTATAGACATTTCGAAGTTTATGTGCTTCATCTAGAATGACAAGATCCCAGGGAATGGAGTGAATTTCTGCGGTTCTCCGGGCAGCAAAATTATAGGAGCAGATGACGACCTTTTCCGTGCAGTCAAATGGATTAGGGATTCCTTCTTTTTTTCTTTTATTATATGTTGCGGACTCCATAATGATAGAGTCGATGAAGAATTTCTCACTGAGTTCCGCGCGCCACTGCATGCGAAGAGATGCAGGGACAATGAGAAGGATGTGTCTTCTTCGCTCTGACCAGTATTGCGCTAAAACGAGACCCGCTTCTACTGTTTTCCCGAGTCCGACTTCATCCGCTAGTAATGCACCATTACTGAGTGGAGATTTCAAAGCAAAAAGAGCAGCGTCTACCTGATGCGGATTCAGGTCGACTTTGACTCCGGATATGGCAGATGCCAGTCCTTCTATGGTGGATTCAGAACGTTTCAGGTTGATTTGTTCAGCAAAATATCTAGCTTGATGCGCAGTGTAGTTTTCCATAACGGCCTCAATTTTTCGTGATTTCCATAATATCGCCTACATCACAGTGAAGTGCAAGGCAGACTTTTTCGATGATTTCCGTATTGACGTTTTCATTTTTCGCCAACTTTGTGATGGATGCAGCACTGACGCCGGATATCCTTTGTAGATCCTTCTTCTTCAGATCCTTGTCAATGAGGAGTTTCCAGAGTTTTTTGTAGCTGATAGCCATGGGAGTGCCTCCTTTTTTGCAAAAAGAATGATGGTCTTAGTATAAATTGAAAATCGATATAACGCAAGAAAAAATGATGGGAACACTGGAAACAGGGAGGGAAATCACTTTGTGAATCTGGTTTCTTGAATTGACAGGTGCGACTGCAAATGCGTAACGCTTGACAAAACCAATTGATTATGTAAAAATAATTGTAAAATAACGCTGTCTTAAAAAGGAGGACTGCTAGACATGGAAAGCAAAATAGAAACAAATGACCATCTGAGACAAATTTTTGAAATTATTGCGAGAGCGATTGATAAAGGTGTGGGTGAAGATATGCGTACCTATAGGGAGGAAAACAGTACAGTAACAAAAAATGCGCTCCCTTACGTAAGGATTGATAAGATTAACACAAATCTGAATGAAATGTTTGCGGATGTATCCGCGGTCAATATAAAGGTGTTTCGGCGAATGTTATGGCGAGGAATCCTGATTATTGACGACATAAATAAAGCGATTTATTCTGTGTGCTCGCAAGGCTCTTTAAGACGTATCAAGGATACGGCCGATCGGAAAACTCCGCATTATATTCAGACTCTCTTGCATGGTTTTAATTTCAAAGAAGAAGAGGCGGCATTGCCTGGTTTTGAAGATTACACAGAGACATTCAGTCCCGGTGTCTATAAGGATGACTGCCTCAGTTTATTAGAAAGTGATCCATCATATTACGATGATTATCGATATTGGGTGATTACTTATGCTTCGTCTCAGTATATGATAACAAGTCTGGATGCTTTGCTTATGGATCTTCACTTTAATACGGTAAAGAAAATTGGCCTCATCGATTATCTGAAGCCAGACTTTGCGGAATTAACAGCGCCGGTAAGCGAAAAGCCTGTGAAAGATGGACACAGCCTTGTGTCGGTCAAGCCATCACTGCAAGGGAAGCTGTCGAGTGAACCAGCGAAAAAGGTGGAAATTCACAAAAGGGAAGAAATGGAGGGAAAACAAAACACATAACCTGTGGCTATAAGGAGGTGTGTTTCTATTATGAAAACAAGAAAAGAGAAATTTTATGGAAGCCGACTGAAAGAAGCTATGCAACTGAGAGCCATGAAATTGACGGAACTGGCGGAGGTGACTGATATAAGTAAGCAGTCATTATCCCTCTATGTAAATGAAATCAATACTCCGCCGGTAGAAAATGTATTCAAAATGGCAAAGGCATTAGAGGTGCCATATAGTTTTTTTATTCACGAGCCATTATCTTCTATACGTACGGGGAAAACCTATTTCAGATCGCAAGCATCTGCTACCAAACGAGCAAGAAACGCAGCTTCGAAGAAAATGCAGTATGTAGCAGCCATGTATGAGGTGTTGCTAAACAAAATTGATTTTCCAAAGCTAAATCTTCCTCCTGTCAATAGCCAGAACTTTACAGAGTTTTGGGACTGTACTGCGGATGAAGTCGCCGATGAAATTGAAAGACTGGCATTGGAAGTGAGAAAATATTGGGAAGTCGGTGATGGTCCTATTGAAAATCTTCAATATTTGCTTGAGTCGAATGGGATTATCGTGACGGGATTCAAAGGCGAAGATTCTCACATTGATGCTTACGGTCAGCAGGTTAATGCGGATGGGAAGACGGTTTTCGTGGTTGCACTGGAGCTTGGATCAAAGCCACTTGGAAGGTTACGGTTTGATATGGCACATGAATTGGGACATATTTTAATGCATCGATGGCAGTTGGAGGATGAAGCCATATCCCGGGATGCGTTTAATGCAATTGAAAAGCAAGCCAATATGTTTGCCAGTGCGTTTTTGCTTCCCAGAAAGACATTCACCAGGGCTGTTTCTGCGTATCCCACTTCTCTAAGATACTACACGGAACTAAAAAAGAAATGGAAGGTTTCCATACAAGCTATGATGTATCGGGCCTGGCAATTAAACATTATATCAGCTAATCAATTCCAATACATGATGAGGCAAGTTTCAAAGAATGGTTGGCGATTGAAGGAGCCTGGAGACGTTCTCGGTCGATTACAGGATAACATATTCCAAGGCGCTATTGATTTACTGCTTGACGGTGGGTACATGAGTAAAGCGGAAATCATATCAGAGTTTGCGAAAGCAGGTATCATTTTTAATCATGAGGATTTGGAGAACTTAATGTGCTTAAAGAGTGGTACGTTAGCACCAGAAGCACGTGAAATCAAATTTCCAGTACTTCAAGTAAAAAAAGGTTGTTGAAAGCGTGGCTGCTATTCATGTAAACTTTTTTCAGGTTCTGCAGGATGCACTGACCTCTATGTGTCAGACACAGATGGCAAAGTGGTGAGCGTAGTAAATTTAAAAAGCGAGAGCCCCTGTTTTTCAGGGGCTCTTTTCGTGTTCTTGTGTGCTCTATGCTATAATATATGTCAAAAATTATGGTGAATGATGAGGCTGGATTCAGCTTTTACAACATAGGACGCGGTGAATCCATTTGTTGCCTGAGAGGCGACCTTCTCGCGAAGCCTTTCCACTATACTAAGACGGTAAGGGAAACGCTGATACAATCGCAGGGTTCGGTTTCATATGGGTTTTTATCCATAGCTTCGTCATCATCTTCCTGTATCGCTAGGAGGCCGAAGTGGAGAAAGCTTTTTCGTTCGCAGGCAAGCGGACAGTGAAAGAATAGTGAGAAATGGGAAACCTGTTGTCTGAAATTTCGCAGAATGACGGTGTTTCATGCAAGACTTTCAGAGCAGCAGGCGAGGCTGTAGCTGCCACAAAGATTCCTCGGCTACGCTCGGAATGACGATACGGGAGAGCCCTTTTCAAACATATGCGGCGTTAGGGAAACACAGATTCCATCAGGCGACGATGGAATCCGTATTTCCTTAAGTCACAAGTCACTAGTCACCAGTCACTCGAAGCTCCTGATCCCTGGCCACTCACTGACTAGTAAAATTGTGATAAAACTAAAAAATGCTTGCGTACTAAAACGCACTATGACATAATAAAACCATAGACAATTTCAAAGCAGTCTTCTATAGAGAAGGGAGCGATGGGAATGACAGACATGATGAGAATCGTGACGATCGGCGCGCTCCTGCACGATATAGGCAAAGCCATCATCAGGGCCAGCGGAGAGAGAAAGACCCACTCTCAGCTTGGCGCTGATTTTTTGCGCCCTTTTTGCGGCATATCGGAGGCAGGAGAAGCGGTGGTGCGCTGCGTGCGCTATCACCATGGGAGAGATCTTAGCGGGGCGCATCTCACTCCGGATGATCTCGCCTATATCGTCTACGAAGCGGATAATCTCGCCGCAGGCATCGACCGGCGGGATAGGGATGACGGGACGGCGGCTTTCGGATTCGACCCTGAGCTGACACTGGAGAATGTATTCAATGTCTTCGACGGGGCGAAGAGAAAGTCCTATTTCCCTTTGCAGTCTCTGAATGCAGAGCTCCCGATGAATATGCCGGTCGCTGACAGGCCCTTGGCGAGTCGCGGGAAATATGCAGGGATCGTGGAGAAGCTCTTGGCGAATTTCAAAGAGATACCGCCGCAGGAGATGAAGGGAAATGAGCTGCTCCGCATTCTGGAGGATACGCTCTCCTATGTGCCTTCGAGTACGGCGAAAGGGGAAGTCTGTGACATTTCCCTTTTCGACCATGTGAAGATCACCGCCGCGGTGGCGTCCTCGCTCCTTCGATATATGCAGCAGCACGGGATCGCAGATTATAAAAATTTCTGCTGCACGCGCGGTCTGGAAAACCGCAAGAAGGATACGCTGCTCTTTATTTCTGCTGACTTCTCCGGCATCCAGAAATTCATCTACCGCGTGCAGACGAAGGGCGCGATGCGCATGCTGCGCGGGCGCTCCTTCTATCTGACAATGGTGATGGAGCACATCATCGATGAGATCTTGGAAAAGCTCTCGCTGTCCCGGGCGAATCTCATTTACTCCGGCGGCGGGCATTTCTACATGATGGCGGACAACTCGGAGGAGACGGAAGAGGTACTGGAAGATGCCTTCCGCTCTGTGAATGACCGGCTGCTTCATGACTACGGCACGTCGCTCTATGTGGCGGCGGGCTGGGTGCCTTTCTCGGCAGAAGAGCTGCTCCCCGGGAAGGCGAGGAAGGACAATATTTTCCGCCGCGTGAACCGTGTCATTGCGGAGAAGAAGCAGAGCCGCTACAGCGTCAGTGCAATCGCGGACATGATCGACGAAGACAGCGCGCTGAATACGATCGAGCCCGGCATGCGAGAGTGCGCGCTCTGCCACCGATCGCTGGATGCTTCGAAGCTCGAGGACTATGCTGTCCCCGGGAAAGAGGATGAAAAAATACAGGTCTGCCCGGCGTGCAATGGCATGTACCTCCTCGGGGAGGACATCATCAATGACAAGCCTGTCTTTGCGATCTTGCATGCACCCGTCGAAGGGGCGCTGCCCCTGCCATCTCCCTTTGGCGAGAAGTACCTGAAAGCAGTCACGACGGAAGAGGAGTGGAACCTCGAGAAGAAGGGGCTGCTCTATCGCGTGTATGCCCGCAATGCATCGGCCACGTCGTCTCTGATCGGGACGCGCCTGTGGGTGGGAGACTACGCAGCCAAAGAAGACGGCAGCATGCTGGATTTTGGCGACCTCGCCAAGCGGTCTGGCGGGAAAGAGGAAGATACCGGGATCGATCGCTTGGGCGTGCTCCGCGCGGATGTGGACTGGCTGGGCGCCGTCTTTGCGGCAGGCCTTCCCACGCAGTATGCGACATTTTCCCGCTACGCCGCACTGTCAAGAAGCCTCTCCATGTTCTTCACGAAGGGGATCGTAGATATTTGCGAGAAGAAACTCCCCGCGGGCGAGAAACCCTTCTATCTCTTCGGCGAGAAAGAAGGAAATCGACTGGTCCACATCGTCTACTCCGGCGGCGACGATCTTTTCCTCGTCGGTGCGTGGGATGACCTCTTAGAGCTTGCCGTCGATCTTCGGAAAGCCTTTGCTGCCTATACGAATGGCATGCTCTCCTTCTCGGCGGGCCTTGGCCTCTTTTCTCCCACCTATCCCGTGATCCGGATGGCGGAGGACAGCGGGGCACTGGAGGATAGGGCAAAGAAAGAGCCGGGGAAAGACAGCGTGGCTCTCTTTGGAGAGAGCGAGGCCGATGTACCGGTCTTTACCTGGGAAGAATTGGAAAAGAAAGTGGCAGGAGAGAAATTGCATTTTCTCCTGCAGCATATGATTCTCACCGGGATCAATGACAACGAAGCGCCGCAAGGACGATGCCCGGCAGGGAAATCTCTGCTTTACCGGCTTTTGGAGCTGCTGGTGAAGCGGCCCTTCAACCTGGCGCGATTTGCCTATACCCTCGCCCGGCTGGAACCGGTAGGAAAGACCATCACGGCAGAAGAAAAAGCCAATTACGAAGACATACGGAAGAATCTGTTCCAGTGGGGGCGCTCCTCGGGCAAAGAAAGACTCGAAGTGGAAACGGCTCTTCGGCTGGTCATTTATCGCATGAGAGAGAAAGAAAAATAAGGAGGCAGCTATGGAAGACTATGTGAATCAAGCGCAGCAGGTGATGAGCCGGATCGCGAAGGATGGGCTCACCACCTCGCAGCTCCGTTTATTTCTATCGGCAGTGAATGCCGTCAACGGAAAAGTAGAGCAGTATAAGAACCGCACGGAGGGGGTTGCTCCGACGAAGCTTTCCCCAGAGCTTGCCATGCAGGTGAAGTTCCTGAAAGTGAAGCTGGCCTACCAGATCGGACGCGCTGAAAGCAAGAGAGGAAATCCGATCAAAGACTTTGAGCGGGAAGCGCAGCTGATGAGACGCATCGATGCCATCGGGGATGACATCCGGAAGTATGAAGATTTCGCATCGTACATGGAAGCACTCGTGGCATTCCACAAATTCTATGGAGGCAAGGACTAGTATGGGACAGGTACAACTCTTAGGGAAACTCATCATCAAAGCCACGCTCACGGTCGAGACGGGGCTTCACATCGGCGGGTCGAATGACTACGCTCCCATCGGTGCGGTGGATAGTGTCTTCGTGAGAGATACGATGACGCACCAGCCCATCATTCCCGGAAGCTCGGTGAAGGGAAAGATGCGTACCCTGCTCGCGAAAGCAAGGAATGGACAGCGGATGCTGGAAGCACCGGATAAAGATGAAGAAGTCGTGCTGCGTCTTTTCGGCTCGGCAGAGAAGGGCCACATCCTTCTCTCCCGCCTGCAGTTCGCGGACTCCTTCGTCAGCCAGAAAGCACTCTCGCGCTTTTCCGCGCTGGATACTGACACCTATCTGGGCGAAGTGAAATTTGAAAATACCATCAACCGTGGGACAGGTGTGGCGAATCCTCGCCAGATCGAGCGCGTGCCGCGGGGGATGAGCTTCGATTTCCAGCTGGTGTACAACATCGAAGAAGAGGCGGAAATGAAAGAAGATCTCACTGTCCTCGCTGACGGTTTCCGCCTGCTGCAGCTCGACTATCTGGGCGGGCATGGTTCCCGCGGCTATGGCCGTGTGTCTTTCTCTGGATTCACCACCTTGAAGATCGATGCGAGGACAGGAGAGAAGACAGATTGCCGCGAACTTACCCGTATATTCGAGGAGACAAAGCTATGAGGAGCTTCTACATCTTGCCGCTCCATTTCACGACGCCGGTCCACTTCGGCAGTGCGGGGTATGGGGGCGGCCTTGAAATGGCAGGCATGACCTGCCCGGCGGACACGCTTTTCAGTGCGCTTTGCGTCGAGGCAGTCCGGCTCGGCGGGGATGCTCTGGCTACGCTCACAGCCAAAGCAGAGCGAGGAGACATCGCATTCTCCGACCTCCTTCCCTGCCGGTGGGAAGCGGGAGAGTGGCAGTGGTACTTGCCAAAGCCCGTACTTTCCATGCCAGTGAAAACAGAAGAGCGACAAACGCTCGGAGAGGCGAGGGCAGCTTCCTCTTTCCGCAAAAAAAGCAAGAAGCGCGCTTTTCTGCGTGCATCAGAGCTTTCCCTTTATATCGATGATCTGCGCTTTGGTGAAAATTCGCTGGAAGAGGAGCCGACCTTTGCTTCGCTTTCTGTGGATACCCATTACAATGGAAGGCTCGCTCGTCCCTATGCGGCAGGCAGCTTCTCCTTTGCCGAGAATGCAGGGCTTTACGTCCTGCTGCGGCTTGCAGATGAGAAAGACCTTCCATCAGTGCTTGCCCTTTTCCACCTGCTCGCTCTTTCCGGCATCGGTGGACGCCGCTCGAGCGGGATGGGAAAATTTGAACTCGGCGCAGATCCTATCCTCGTCTCCAAGAGCGCCGAGGAAGAGGATACCGGCGCCCTCTATGAGCTTTTGATGGATACGCAGGCGGCCACGCAGATGACGATTTCCTGTCTCTTGCCGAAGAAAGAGGAGATCGAAGCAGGCATTGAGGTAAAGGGGCTCTGGATGAAGCGGAGCGGGCTCACCTGGACACCCGGGATGGAGAGCGCAGTGAAAGAGAAGAGCATCTACATGCTTCCGGCGGGGAGTACGCTCTCTTGCCGTCTTGCCGGCCGCATCGCGGATGTGGCGACGCCAGCCGTGGGACATCCGGTCTACCGCTATGGGAAAGGATTCTTTCTGGGGGTGCCGACATGAGTATGCGTTATTGGAAAGTCACACTGGGCGTTTACTCGCCCACCTTCATCGGCAGTGGGACGACATACAAGAAGGACAGCTATATCTATGACCGAGAGCATAATCAAGTGTACTTTCTGGATGAAGGAAAGTGGGCTGTATTTCTTGGGCAGCATGGCCTCATCGATGACTTCGCACAGGCGCTCACCCGTGAGCTTGCGCGCTTCGACCTGTTCTTCTATCTGAGAAATCAGCCCCAGCTGCGGCGGACATATGGCAGCGTCTGGAATGTGATCCATGCCATGCAGGATGACGGCGTCATCCGCGCGGAAGAGGAGTACTACGCCGCCGATCGGAATAGCAGGCTGAATGACGTCGCCGGATTCATCCGTGATGCAGAAGGAAATCCCTACGTCCCGGGCTCTTCGCTGAAAGGCGCTTTTCGCACGGCGATTCTGACGAGCGAGATCCGTAAGAACCAGCGCCTGTATCAGAGTGACTGGATGAACCTCAAACAGGCGGCGGGGAAAAAGGGCGAGATGGGACGTGCCATGGACGCTCTTGAGAAAAAGCTCGCCATCCCCCTGAATCAGGAAGGAAAGCGAGAGATGGTGGACAGCTATTTCCGTGGGCTGACCGTCAGCGATGCGATATGGGAAGAAGGAAATCTCTGCGTTGCTGCCAAGTGTGATCTCAGCGTCGATGCCGATGATACGCACCAAGTGGCGCTCTTCCGCGAATGCCTCGACTACGATACGAAGCTCACCTTCACGCTGGGGATCGATGACGACCCGTGCGCGATGGGCCATTTCGGAATACGGGACTTCCAGAGCCTGCTTTGCGTGCTCAGGGACTTTGTTGATTTCCAGTATGAGATTCTCTCCCATCCCTTTTTACAGAATAAAGAAGACGAACTCAGTGACATCCAGAAGGTCGACCTGCTCTTAGGCGGCGGGACGGGCTTTCTTTCCAAGACGCTCGTCTATGCACTGGCACCTCGCCGGGAGGATGCCGTCTACGTGACGCGGAAACTGATGGAAGCCTCTTTCAAGAGGGGAAAGCACTTCCGGGATAAGGTCATCTCACCACACACGCTGAAGCTCGTGCGCGTGGGGGATAACTGCTACCTCATGGGGCTTTGCTATCTGGAAGGAGAGGAAATCCGATGCTGAGACAGGCAGAAATCGAACTCACTCTCCCCGAAGGGGAAAAGCTGAACCAGTCCATGGGCTCCGTCCTCCACGGTGCGCTCATGGGTATCATCTCCCCCGAGTGGGCGGCGGCCATGCACGAAGAGAAGGTGCGCCCCTACAGCCAGTACGTCACTTTGAAGGAAGGAAAGCTCTGCTGGCGCATTCAGACCCTCACCGAAGAAGCCTTCGATGAGATCCTCGTGCCGCTCATGAAGCAGAGCCAGCTCACCCTGAAGCAGCGCGGCTATCCGGTGGGGCTCTCTCACTTCCGCATCGCAAGACAGGAAACCTTCGCAGACATCGAAGAGCGCTGCTGGAGCGGGCGGCGCATCCACCATATCTATATGGATTTCCTGACATCGACCTCTTTCAAAACGAATGGTACCTATGCCATTTTCCCCGATCCCCGTCTCCTCTTCGTGAGCCTCGTCCGGAAATGGAATGCCTTCAGCGATGCTTCCATCATCGATGAGCCGGACCTCATAGACCACCTTGCGAGCCAGCTGGACATCTCCGACTACCACCTTCATATGCATCCCTTCTCCGTAGAAGGCCGCCGCATCCGCGCCTTCCGCGGGAATGTGACCTACGGCTTCTTCAAAAATGACATGGCCGCCAGCCTCGCTGCCACCCTCGCCTCTTTTGCCATGTATACCGGCATCGGGATCAAGACCGCCCTCGGCATGGGCGCGGCGGAGACAGAGGTCGCGTATTGGGAGAAGAAACAGTAGGGAACCATGGGCGTCATAGTCCATGGTTTCCGGTGGAAGCTCTCTCGAATGAGAAATGAAGGGGGCGGCTTCGCCGCTTGTCATGAATAGCCTTCCCCGTATCGTCATTTCGAGCGAAGTCGAGAAATCTTCCTTGCACACCGGTCAGACAAAAGATATGAGAGGAGCGGGAAACACCGGATTTCATACGACTTGGAATGACGGACTTTCTCATAGGTACTGTTTTCCCGCCTGCAAGAAAGATCCCTCGGCTGCACTCGGGATGACGAAACGGGAGGATGGGCTGTCTCACTTTTCGTCTCATCCCGCTGCGGGAGCCAACATCCGCCCCCTTCTCCCTCCTTCCAGAGGAAGGAGGGAGAAGTCCAAGATCCTTCCCGCCATGGAGAAGGCGGCGAAACGAGGATACCGCGGCCCCACACCCAAAGCCTTCCCCTCGAGGGGAAGGTGCCCCAAAGGGGCGGATAGGGCACTGGCGGTATGAAAGCGAGATGGAAAAGCGTTTCAAGTAGGCGGAAAATGAGAGTAGCGCCTTCCCCGCATCGTCATTTCGAGCAAAGCGAGAAATCTTCCTTGCACACCAGTGAAACGGAGAGTGTGAGATGAGCGTCCGAGCGGTTTTCTGAGCAGCCGGATGCATGTCGTACACACTTGCGGCAAGAAAGATCTCTCGGCTGCGCTCGGGATGACGAAACGAGAGGACGGGCTATCTCACATTCGTTTTCAACTGAGCACGTAGAAGGCTGCCTCTGCGGGGCAGTCTATCCTGCGCCTTCGGCGCGCCTCTTCTTCAAGGGGCTACTCAACGGTCATGCAAAAACGCAATGCCCGAAGACGCCATTTTAGTCCCCAGTCCCCAGTCACTAGTCACTCAATGAAAGGAGCTCCCTATGCGTATCTTATTCACACCCGCCGGTGATACGGATCCGGTCCGCGGCTATCATGACGGCGCGATCCTGCACATCCTGCGTCATTATTCGGTAGATAAGGTCATTCTATTTCTCACAAAGGACATGGAAGAGAAGGAAGCGGCCATGCACTGCTACACGAGAGGTATCGAGAGCGTCGCGTCGGATGTGCCGGTCGAGATTCTCCGAAGCGGCATCACCGAGCCGCAAAAGTATGAGAAGCTGACCGCCATACAGGACGCCTTCGCCCGCGCGTATGACGCCCATCCGGAAGCGGAGTGGCTCCTGAATGTCAGCTCCGGCACGCCGCAGATCAAGACCGTCATGGCACTCCTCGCGCTCGACTACCCGCGGACGAAAGCCATCCAGGTGTCAAGTCCGGAAGGAAAGTCGAACCGCGGAAACCATCCCTGCCGGACAGTCGATGAGCTTGTCGAAATGCTCGAGTGCAATGAAGACGCCGAGCCCGGCGCGGTGAACCGCTGCGAAGAGCCGCCGCTCCTTCTCCTGAAGCGCCACGGCCTTCTCCGTCAGGTGACGTCGCTTGTCAGGAACTATGAGTACGCCGGTGCGCTTCAGATCGTCAGGCAGAACAAGAACTGCTTCTCGCCTATTTCAGAAAAGCTCCTTCAGCACGCCACCCTGCGGCGCGACCTCATGTGGAAGGAAGCGAACAAAGTCATCGCCCAGTATGAGGGAAAACCACTCATCGAAGGGGCGGGAGACTTCTCCGAGTATTTCCAGGTCATGGAAATGCGACAGCGAAAGAAGCAGTACCCGGAATTCATCGTCAAGCTCTCGCCCGTCCTCGCTGCCCTCGGCATGCAGTACATCCAGAAGATCCCCGGCTTTGTGCTGACCGACATCGGATACTGGAAGAAAGACCGCGCAGGAAATCAGATCTTCTTCATCGACCGTGAACGCATGAACCAGAATTGGCGGGGGCTTGTCGGTTATCTGGAGACGGACTTCGGCGGTATGCTGCGCTCGGGGCCGATCTACTTCAGCCTCATCGTCCTCATCTGTGAGTATCTCGAAAAGGAAGGGCTTTGCGGTGATGAAAAACACAGCAGGATCACCCGCCTTTTCAAAGAACTCCGCTCCGTCGAAGAGAGTGTCAGAAATCCCATCGCCCATGAGATCACGAACATGAGCGATGAACGGATCCAGAGCCTCACTAAGAATTCGTTAGGGAAAGGCTTCTCTTCGAAGGAAATCCTCCAGCGCCTCCACGAGGTCACCCGCCTCATCCGCGGCAGCGATATCCGATGGACATATGATACGCTGAATGATAAGATAATAAAGAGTTTGTGAGGATGAGTAGCTAGGGATTAGGGATTAGGAGTGACTGGTGACTGGGATTCTCCGGCATCGTCATCCCGAGCGCAGTCGAGGGATCTTTACTGCACTGCGGGAATCGCGTGTATGCGTCGATGGAAAACGATGTCCTGGTGCTGCCTCACATCAGGCGATGAGCGTTCTGCAATAAGGATTTCTCGACTACGCTCGAAATGACGATGCGCGCGAAGCGCTATCAAAACTCCG
>ERZ1034865.573-NODE-573-length-21732-cov-78.549153_pt1 | contig 21732 bp, 29 predicted proteins | sample MGYA00520632_ERZ1034865 | MGnify/ENA primary metagenome ERZ1034865 (study PRJEB33766, sample SAMN09781738) | gut metagenome | biome: gut microbiome | host: Homo sapiens | place: Madagascar | study: EMG produced TPA metagenomics assembly of the PRJNA485056 data...
GTCAATGCAAAGTATGGTCTTGGATGGATTATTCAGCAGTCATCTTCTCGTGGTAGAACTGACATGGTTTTCGTTGGCATTATTGTCATTGTTATTATAAGTGTACTTTTTGACAGCCTTGCCAGATTTATTGTGAGACGTGTGTTTAAGTGGAGGTATGGGAATGATTGAGTTAAAAAAATTGAGCACTGGTTACTCCAAAGATAAAGTAATTATGTCTGATTTCTCACACACATTTCAGGATAACGCTATTTACGCAATCATGGGGAAATCTGGCTGTGGAAAAACTACATTGCTCAAGACCATTTCCGGCTTACTCAAGCCTGTTTCCGGCAGTGTTCTTGTTGATGGCAAAGAAGTAAAAGATACTAACCGCCGTGTTTATATGATGAATCAGCGGTATACTTCTTTTGATTGGCTGACTTGTCTCGATAATATTTTAATTATTGATAAAGTCGATGGAGTAAAATCTAACAAAGAAAGAATCGCTCATGCCCTTTCCTTGTTAGATTCTGTTGGTCTCGCTGGTTATGAAAACACATATCCATCACGGCTTTCTGGTGGTCAGAAACAGCGTTTAGCTTTGGCTAGAGCTATGTTTGCAGAATCGCAGTATATCCTTATGGACGAACCGCTTTCCGCTCTTGACGAGATTACCAGAAGGTCGCTCCAAACCCAACTATGTGATTTTCAGAAAGAACATAAGAATACTCTTATTATGGTTACGCATAGCGAAGAAGAGGCTTATTATATGACAAGCAATATTTTAAGGTTGAAATAAAAATTTGAAAAACTGCTTGACATTCCGAATCCGGGATGATATAATACAGACATGGAAGCCCACAACCGAATATTGAAAGGAGACTAAAAATGGGATTTTCTATTAAAGACTTTTTCGTTAAGGAAGTTCCGGGCGAAGAAGAGTATCCGATGACTGAGACGGAAGAGGTTTCTCCCGAAACCGAATCTGTCGAGGCTGTGAATCTGGATAGTTTCGGTCATGAAACTCTGATTCAGGACATTTATGCTTCTGCTGAAATCCAGAACGAAAACGGCATCTTCAAGGTCGAGAGTATTTCGGACAGTCTGCCGAAAGAGACCCCCAAGGCAACGAAGAAGGCTACCACGCTTTCTATCATGAACAGCTTTGGTATCTCTGTTGAGTCTGTCATTGAGGATGCAAAGGCTCGTCTGGAAGCTCTGGCAAGCACTCTTGCTGGTATCGAAGAGGATTGCAACAACTTTGTTACTGAGTCCGAGAATCAGATTGAGGACTACAAGAACAAGATTGCAGAGCTGGAAAAGGCTATCTCTGACAAGAAGAATGACACCAAAAATGCTCACAACGAGATTACCGTTGAGGAAGAGCGTATTGCTGGCCTCATGAACTTTATCGGAGGTGAAGACGAGTGAAGCTGTCTACTCTTCTTGTAATCATTGTCGTTGCGGTTATCGCACTGATTTTGATTATGTTCCCTGAATCTCGTGTTCTTTTGAAGGGCTTTGTTCGTCTGTTCATCAAGGACAGGGCAACTACCGTTGAGGGAGCACAGGCCGTCTTTGACCAGCAGATTGATGAACTGCAAGAGGTTCGTGATAAGGCCGATGATGCTCTGCGTGTTGCTTCTGGTAAGCGTAGCATGGAAGAGCGCAAGAATAAGGCTCTCAAGGTTCGTCTGAAAGAGCTGGAAGATGCTTGTGATGCTCTCGTTAAGGCTGGCAATATCGAAGCAGCAAGTACGAAGTCAGAAGAGCGTACCGATACTCTGACCGAAATCAAAAACTCCGACCTTCGCCTGAAAGCTTATGTTGAGGGCGAGAACGCTGCTCGTGAGTCTTTCAACATGGCAGAGCGCAATCTGAAAAACAGCAAGCGCAAAGCCAAGGAGACTATCGAAAACATGAAGACTAAGCAGGTCATGAAGGAAGTTTACGACCAGATTGATGAAAACCGTGCAAACAGCGGCACTGACAAGCTGGTTGATGCTATCATGGAGAAAAACCAGAATCTCGATGAAGTTGTCGAAGGTTCTCGTGTTGTCCATAACAGCAAACTTTCTACTCGTTCTGCGAAAGCCGATGAAGCCGCTCAAAAGGCGCAGGGTGACGCATACCTTGAGTCTTTGAAGAAAAAGTATAACAAGTAATACAAAAGGAAGGAACTCACATGAAGAACTCTAACAAGCGTTACACCATTGCACTTCCTGCGAAGATTCTCATTCTTCTGGTCATCGTTGGACTTCTGTTCGGTGGTGTGTACAAGGCATTGAAGTCCGGTGTTGTTAAGGCAAGTGACAGGACAAACAAAGTTCTTGGCATTACCGTCAACGACACTGACGAAGATGGCAACATTCTGAACACTGACAAAGCATCGGAAGATACACTGAATCTTTCGCTGGACGAGTGGATTGGTTGACTCTAGCCCCTTAACGTAGCAATACGTTATTGAACCCCTTTGAATTGTCGGGAAAATCCTTAGAGCCGTTTCTACCAAGCGTATATAGCGATATATGCGTGGCGAAGTTAATAACTTAGGTATGGTAACAAAGAAATGGATTGGAAAATCCGCAGCTAAGACTCTCTCGTAGAGTAAAGTTCAACGACTAAGTGCTTCCGAAATCGTGGAAGACTGTGGAGGGGCATCCTTTTGGATGATGATATAGTCTGAACATATACGGAAACGTATAGAGCATTTCGATTGGATAATTTTAATGGAAAAGTATGTTTACAAGATAAGAAACAAAATAAATGGAAAGGTGTATATTGGACAGACCAATAATCTTGAAAGACGCTTAAAAGAACATAGGTTTGATAAGCGTTCGCACAAACCAATACACGATGCTATAAAGAAGTATGGGTTTGAGAACTTCGAGGTTACGATTGAATATTTTGGCGAAGACTATAACGATAAAGAAAAAGAGCTTATTTCGTTGTATGACTCTCAAAACAAAGAGAAAGGCTACAATATTCAATCTGGTGGTCAGGATAGTTCTGGCGAAGACAATCCGATGTCCAAAATAACTGAGACCCAAAAGACACAAGTTGAAAATCTTTTGTTAGATAGTGATTTGTCAATGCAAGAGATTGGTCAAATGTGCAATGTTTCTTATCGCACAGTAAGCAATATAAACCTTGGAAATGCTTGGAGAAATCCGACATTAACATACCCATTAAGACAAAACAATATCCCAGATAGCACATATCAAAACATCATAAAAGATTTGCTAAATACAGATTTGTCGTTTGATGACCTCGCAACAAAGTATGATGTGAAGCATTATGTCATACTTAATGTTAATAAGGGAATTTCTCACAAACAAGAGAACCTTAAATATCCTTTGAGGAAGATTTTCTTGAATGATGAAGATGTGTTGCAAATTATTGATATGCTAAAGAATACCAAACTCCAACAAAAAGAAATAGCAGATGTTTTAGGAGTTAAGCGTTCTACTGTATATCGTATAAATACTGGTACTTGCTATCGAATGGATAATATTGAATATCCAATCAGAAAATAATGCTGTTGTATCTAACGAATACAATCAACAATTTGTGGAAACCCATTATTGACGCAAACGGTGGCTTGTCCACCCAGCCCGGTTCTGTTTACGATTCCCTTGGCATTAAAGTGAACATTTCCATTATCAATGACGCAACTCAGTCAAGTAATGCGATTATCTCAAAATCTTTGGATGCTGCTGGTTATACTATCAATCGTACCGCATTCCTGTCTAGTAAGTTCAAGGATGCAGGAGTTGATGTGATTATGCCTTATATCACCAACTTCTCGAATGGCGGTGATGGCATCATCGCAAAGTCTAATATCAACACGGTTAATGACCTTGTTGGCGCAAAGATTGGTGTTCCTCAGTTCTCCGAAGCGCATTCTCTGGTTGTTTGGTTTGTTAATCAGTCCAACCTGTCTGATGCTGATAAAGCGACTATCATTGATAATCTGGTTATGTTTGCTACTCCTGACGAGTGCGCAAAGGCTTTCTTCGCTGGTCAGATTGATGTCGCTGCAACATGGGAACCCTATCTGACTCAGGCACAGAATATGTCTGATGCTCATGTGTTCTTCTCCACCGCATCCTCTTCTTCTCTGATTATGGATGGTATTCTGTTCAACAAGGACTTTGCAGAGGCAAACCCCGAAGTCGTTCAGAAGTTCATTGACGGCGCACTTCAGGCATCTTCTCAGTATGACACCAATATGTCTACTATTAAGACCGTTATGCCCATGTTCGCTACTGCATCTGATGACGATGTTAAGAGCAACTGCGCAAGTGCAAAACTGATGACTTATGCGGATAACCTGTCTATGTTCAAAGGTACTGCTCGTGACATCTACACTTCTATGTGCGGTGTCTGGAAGTCCATTGGTGAGACTGTTGACGAAGACCTTGTGAATACTCTGTACGATGATACTTACATTAAGGCTCTGGGTAACAAGTATGATGCAACTGCTTTGACCAAGACCGATGCTAATGTTACCGTTACTGAATCTAACAAGGATGAAGTTCTGAACACTGAGGCTATGCTGACTCGTTCTGCAACTGTCAACTTTATCAAGTCTACCGCAAAGTTTAGTGATTCTGCCGAGGCTACTGCTACTCTGGATGACTTCATTGCAACCGCAAAGATTCTGGATGGCACTATCATCGAGATTGCTGGTAATACTGACCCGAATCCCAATTCTGACCCGGATGACACCTATAACAAGATGCTGTCTCAGCAGAGAGCAGAGACCGTCAAGCAGTATTTCATTCTGAATGGCATTTCTGCTGACCGTATCGTGACCGTTGGCAACGGCTCTTCTAACCCTATGTTCCCGAATGATACCGAAGAGCACAAGGCTATGAATCGCCGTACTGATGTGTCTTTTAAGTCCATTGAGTAAGGAGCAGTAATGTATATTACAGCTAAAATCTCTGTGTTCTTGGTTGTTGCTCTGGTTTGTTTTATCGTTGGCTTTGCCATTGGTGCTCATTGCATGAATGAAGCCATTGAGCATGACAAATCCGAAGACAATCAAGACGAACAGTAAATAGTTCTGGGTGGCACACCGTTTGGTGTGCCACTTTTTTTATTTTTTCTTGTTAGATTTTGCTTGACAATTTTGGCTGGATATGATATTATAAAGCTGTAAAAAGTATGCAGGAAGGAGATAAGAAATGTTTATTCCAAAACGAATTAACGTAGGATTCAAAGATAAGGAAGTAGCGAATCAAGTTCGCCTTGCTTATGTCATCTACTGGGACGAAAAAGGCGTTTTGCGCAAAGAGCCATCATGGAATAGTTGGCGCAATCAGGACGTTCCAGCAAAGGAATTTGATAATGAACCAACAGAAGGCTTTATGTTGAATCTCCGTGCTGGTGGATGGGGTCAGCGCAGGACTTACTGTGAGGTTATTGACCCTCGTGGATTTATGGTTGAAATTACCATTGATAACTTACTTGAATTGCTTGCAGAGTGCGACTGCGACAAGAAGGTGCTCAAAGGCAAATTCGTTTATGCGTGGTTTCAGGCAGAGCTTCGTATTATTATGGTCGGTACTGAGGCATACAATAATATTATGAAGCATACAGAAAATATCAAAAAGGTTTCAAATAATCACTTAAAGGCAAAAGATTTAATCCCATTTCATATCTATAAGGATTTGGCTGGGAGTAAGATGGCATATCTTGGATGCTTTGATATTTATAGTGTTGACCGTATTCAGTACGACATTTATAAGAGAGAATGGTTCAAGTACGACAGTAAGTATAAACCTGTCTACATCGGAGATGAAGAAGTAAAAGAATATCAAAAAGTTCCTAAGAGGTCTGATTATCGTGTAAAATACACACCCAGAAAGAAGTATTGTTTTATTTCTGGGTGGTATTTTGAAAGGTTGCCACGTTTTCATTTTGAATGGATGGACACATACGTTTCAGTTCCTAAGAAGTTGGTTTCAGATGTCGGAGTTTTATCTGATAATATGATTTCCGAACTCTCTGGTCGTATGAAGCGGAGCGATGTTTTTTCTCCTATTAGATTGGACAAGACTACGTTAATTGACTTCACAGAAGAAATATATAATGAATTTGCTCATAAGTACGAGCATTGGTCTATTGTTCATCCAGATGGTAAGGTTGAACGTATTAGTCATTCGGCGGGTTGTTGGAAGGGTGATGGATTCGTACCGTATACATGGGATATTTTCACAGAGAAATTTGGCAGGGTAAAAGTTTTTAAGTATGTTCTCGAAAACGGAAATGAGCCAGACGATATTTCTTGTTTGATTGAAGATAGGAGTGGAAAATAATGGCTAGTAAAATTTGTATGACACCGGCACAGACCGCAGAACTCGCAAAGGCAATCGCACAAGGTCTTGCAAGCAACCCGGAATATATCAAGATTGTTATTGATGCCAGAGGTAGATACAATCTTGCTGATGAAATTGCCGATTGCGTGAAAGATGCGGTTCAGAATATTGCAATGTGAGGTAATCGTATGATTTGGAATCATCCAACATCTGTTCCAGAAGAGCTTAAAGGCAAAGAGTTTTGGGCTTATCGTATCTCAGATGGATATTTGTGTCTCCCTATTACTCATGGTTTTGTGGAACGTGTTCAGCGTTGTAGTTGTGAGCCGTATAATATCGACTTTGTAGCACATGACCACCAGAATAGGCAGTACCTTATGGACTGTGTAGTTTCTGATGATTACGAAGAAATATGTTCGCATTTCATTGATTTTGCAAAAGAGCAAATTCTATTGATGGAAGCGAAGTCTCGTGTGTTAAAATCAGAAATTCTCAAATTATAAACTAAAATGGAATAGGGTGTAAAATCGTGTTTTTATTAACTAGCGGCGAGTACGCCAAAATGCTGAAAGACCTTATCTTATCTGCCAATGGGAATCCAGAACTCATTAGACAGCTCGTTTCTGAAAATTCGTGCAGAACAAAAGACGAGTTAGCTCATGCAGTTGTCAAGTTCTGCGAACAGGAAATTGACGGTTATGTTTCCAGTATGGAAGCGTATACGGAAAAATTATAAAATACCGCTTGACTTCAATGGTCGAGCGTGGTATAATAAGGGTGTCGAAAGACACTACAAAATCTAACAAGAAATAAAGGAGACAAATTATGAATTTTGACAATATGTTTGGTGGAATGTCCGATATGTTCAACGGTATGTTCTGCAAGGTCGGCGCAGATATGTGCCGACTGACCATGAACGGCAAGATTGCCGTTCGCACTAAGGGTGGTGCTTACAAGAGCTATGACGTGAAGCACAATCGTCTGGTCAATCACAGCAATTTCGCCCTGAATGTCGGCAATGACTGCTTCTTCGTTGTCCCTACCAACCACGTCAAGGTCGGTGACATTATCATGGTGAACGGTACGCCTCGTTGTGTCCGTTCTGTCTCTGGTGACGAGATTTCTGTTTTCAACTACGAGAACAGCACCATTGAGAATGTTGTCAAGGAGCGTCACATCTTCATGGGCAACACTTACTACTACGGCAAGATTGTCTCTCCGTTCGGCAATATGCTGACCAAGAAGGGCGGTCTGAACAGTGTCATGCAGATGGCAATGATGTCCTCTATGTTTGGTGACGGAAACAAGAACACCCTTGGTGGCAACTCTGCCGGTCAGAATGGCCTGATGATGGCTATGCTGTTCAGCAACGGTGGCATGGGCAATATGTTCGATGGTCTGCTGGACTTCGGTGACGTTGACATGGATGTTGATGACGGCGATGACGATGATGAGGATGATGTTCCTGTCGTGAAGAAGACCAAGAAGGCAAAGAAGGTTGCCCCTGTCGTTGAAGAGGACGAAGAGGACACCGAAGACGATACTGAGGAAGTGGAGGACTAATTATGGGCGGCGGTTCTTATACTAAGGAAGCATACGAGAATTACATTGGTACGGTTCGTGGCTGTTCGGTAAATTCTTTCAAGTCTACCACTTACACCAGCGCAAGTCAGGTCTACAAGTCTCGTATGCTTGACCCGGCTCTTGACCCGAAGAACGTCATGCGTGAGTGCTGTGACAGCGAAGAGCATCCCAACAGCAAGCCTGTTATTCTCGCTCTGGATGTTACCGGCTCTATGGGCAAGACTGCAATCAACATTGCAAAGACTCTCGATGAAATCATTGAAGAGTCTTTCGAGAAGATTAACGATGTTGAGTTTATGACTATGGGCATCGGTGATTTGGCTTATGACGGCGCACCGATTCAGGCAAGTCAGTTTGAATCTGACATTCGTATCGCTGACCAGCTTGATAAGATTTACTTTGAGGGCGGTGGCGGTGGTAATGACTGCGAGAGCTATACTGCCGCATGGTATTTCGGCGTTCACAACTGCAAGCTGGACTGCTGGAAGCGTGGTGAGAAGGGTCTTATCATTACCATGGGTGACGAGCCTTGCAATCCGTATCTTCCTCGCAACACGCTGAATGCAACGCTGGGAAGCACCGAACAGCGGGATGTTGAGAGCAAGAATCTGGTGCAGGAAGCATCTGCAAAGTACGACCTGTACCATATCTGTGTTACCTCTACCAATACTGGTCACTATTATGGAGACCGTTTGAAGAACAGCTACGCTAAGTATCTTCCCGAAGACCACATCATTGAGGCTTCCGAGGACGAGGTAAAGGCGGTTGTCATGAACATCATTGAGAAGAAGTATGGCGCAAGTGCTATCGCACAGACCACGCAGAACACGTCTTCTTTCAACGACAACGGCGAACTGGTTTGGTAATAATCAGTTAAAATAGAACGGAGACCGTGCATTTCTGCACGGTCTTTTTTGTTATAAAAGGCTTGACAATGATATAAAAGCGTGGTATTATATAGAAAAAGAACAGGAGGATTTTAATATGCGTTATATCTCTAACACTGTCGGTCATGACAAAATCGCACTGGTGGTAGACTTTGCTGGTGTGAAAGTCGGTGATTGCACTGCTCGTGGTGTTCTTCACAAGATTTATAAGAAGGAAGTTGAGAAGGGTCTCGACCATGTTTCTTTTGGTCAGTGGTATGACCGCATTGTAAAATATAATATCACTGGAATTGATGATGCTTATGCGAACGCAACGTCCATTGAGCACTTCTACGCATTCCTCGATGATTATTACACTCTTTTGCGTGACGAGGGCTGGTTCGGTGTAGCTCGTAGAAAGAACGAAAAGGAGTTGTAATCATGGCTGGTTATATCAAAGATACAGACGTTTACGCATTGTTTCAGCAGAATGGCACAGCGCATCTTCATGTCGCAGATATTGACCAGCTTCCCAGAGTTGGTGATTCTGTCTATTATGTTCATGACAGAGATGTATACCAAATAGACCATAGTTTCTTTTGGTCAAAAGATTATGATAAGGTCGAAGATATTCTTCTTGAACGTGGCAAGAAGCGGTACGAAGAAAGATATAATTCCGCTAAAGAAGACCTCGAAGACCATAAAGAGGAACTTGAGATGTTAAAAGGATTGCTTGAAAATGCAAGTGATTCTGATTATGTTAAGAGCAACCGTGACAAGATTGAAAGAAGAATTGAGGTGTTGCCGAAAAGAATCGAATGTTACGAGGCTAAAGTGAGAGCTATTGAACGCTCTCTGAGAGACCACGACTATATTTATTTCAGTGGATATTCTATTGAATCTGTAAGGATTGAAGACGTTGCAAATCAGAACATTAGGAGATTCACGGACTGCTAATCTAACAAGAAAAACACAACACAACAAAGGAGTCACACAATGGAATGTAATATTGGATATAATGTCAGTGTTGTCATCGGTGCGAACTTTGGTGACGAAGGAAAGGGCTATGTGTCAAATGCTCTTTGCGCTAATTCTATCGGTGAGACTTTGACTATTCTTCCTACCGGTGGTAGTCAGAGAGCACATACTGTCGATTGCAAGAACAAGTTGTATACCGGTCGGCACGTTTACCATCACTTTGCATCTGGTACGATGAATAAGTCTCATACCTACTATGGCTGTGACTTCGTTATGAATCCTATGGAGTTCATTCGTGAAAGCAAGGAGTTGGGTTCTCTGTGCCCCAGTTGGAATCTTCACTGCAATCTTTATGCAAATCCAAGATGTTATGTTACTACTCCCTTCGATATGCTCTTTAACCAGATTAAGGAAGAATCTCGTGGAGAGGGCAAGCATGGCACTTGTGGTTATGGTGTTTGGGAAACCATCAAGCGCAACTGGAATGAGCCGTATAAATATGGCTTCACTTTTGATGAACTGTGCAAGTATTTCGGAAATGATTTCCTTAACAACAAGGGTATTCTTCCGCTCCGTCAAAAGCTGATTGAAATTCGTGACGGCTATTATCGTGACGAAATTCGCAGACATGGAATCAATCTAACAGATGAATGGAAAAAGCTGTTTTACAGCGACAATCTCATTCAGCATTGGATTATGGACGCAAAGCAGATGTGCTGGCTTGTCAAGTGCTGTGAACTCACTACGGCAATGAAATCGGTCAATCCGACCAATGTTATCTTTGAGTTTGGTCAGGGCATTCTGTTGGACTATGATAATCTGGAATACGCTCCGCATTTGACCTGTGCAAAGACCGGTCTGGACGGCATCAATCAGCTTCATAATGTTGATTATAAGTATATTATCCATAACGCAAATTCTTTCAAGGTCTACTACGTCACTCGTACATATCTTACTCGTCATGGCGTTGGCAGACTGGACAGAGAGTGCGCCAGAGACTCTATCAGCAACAACATGATGGAAGACAAGACCAACGTGCCGAACCCCTTCCAGAACCATTTACGGTACGCTCCGATGGACTATGACGCTCTTATTAAGCGTATCGTTGCGGATTGTAAGCCGTATAACTGCCGTGTAAACATCGTATTTACACACTGCAATGAGTTTTCTGTTAGATTGGAAAAGCTCAAGGACGCTGTTGATAAGTATTTTGAAGACAATGTGCATATTTATGAGCAGTTCGCAGAGGGAGAATCTTTTGAAAATCTCAAAAATTATTTTCTAAAACCTCTTGACAAGTTCTGACAAGTATGCTATAATAACATCGTAGCTTGAATACAGGCTACTAAGACAGGTATGTGGGCGGTGGACTCCGCTCATGCGATGCGAAAGGTGCAAGGTCAGCCGTAACGATGAAGCATGAAAGCTAACAGTGATTGCAAGCACATTAGTAAGTAAGCGGATAGTAGCGGAGTGAAAAAGTTAAATGGAGTTTGAGGAACAGCCTTTTAGCGTAGCAACTGTCTTTATATCGAGTCGTGGCGAAGTGGTCTAACGCAGAGGGCTTTGACCCCTCCATTTTCCGAAAGTTCAAATCTTTCCGGCTCGACCAGTACGCTATAAGCAAAATAAGTCGGAGGTAATTATTATGGCAAACATGGACAATTATTCTAAGGAGCTGGCTAATCTGACTGCATACGTCTACGCAAAGGCAGCGGACATTGCAAATCACTATGGCGTTTCTCCTACTACTGCAATTCGTGCATCCGGCCTTTCCATGGCTACCGCAACTATGTTCGGCGCAATGAAGGAAGATGACAGCAAGAGTGTCATTGAACAGTGGGAGAACGGCGGTTGCAAAGACCCTCTCAACCTGAATCTGACTTCTTCTGACAAGTCCAAGGATGATGCAGAGAATGAAGCAAAGGTAACGGTAAAGGCTGAGGCAGAGCGTCAGGCTCGTATCGAGGGCAATCGCAAGAAGATTGAGAAAATCAAAAATGCACAGGTTCTTGGCATTAAGTTCAAGGATGGTGTTCACTATTCTCTGGTGAAATATTTCAGCACTCCTAGTGTTGAAAACGGCATTGTGAAAGTCTATGATATTGCAGATGAAAGCTATCGTAATATCGGTGTAGATTCCATCGAAATTCTTGCATGATTTCTGTAATTTGGTACATCGTGTATGTTTTCACATACGTCAAGACATTTATTAAAGAATTTTTCAAGATTTTCTTCAAAAGGTCTTGACAAAGCCTAACATCTGTGATATAATAATTACAGACTAAAGTATGGTCTTCCGTGGTGGCTAATCCATCACGGATTATATGGGGGATTAGCTCAGATGGCTAGAGCAGCGGTCTAGTAAACCGTGTTACATTGATGATACTCTATATGCTCTTGTTTGTACCTAATCAATACAAATATAACCGTATAGATGGCGTTGGTTCAAGCCCAACATCCCCCACATTTTATGCAGTAGTGGCCGAGTGGTAAAGGTGGCAGTCTTGAAAACTGTTTGCGGTAACACGCTTGTGGGTTCAAATCCTATCTACTGCGCCAAACTCTGAACAAATACGAGTTAAAAGATATGTCGTTAGCTGACGTTAAGGCTATTTTATCGGTCAGTGTGTATAGTGGCGATTACAGCGGCCTGTAAAGCCGTGACATTAGAAACATCGTTGGTTCGACTCCAACCTGACCGACCAGATAAGTGATTCTTAAATTGCATAGAACGAAGAGTTGTCTTCTAAAAGGTCTCATAACAATGGGAACTTTGACTATCGGTGATGATGCTAGTCCATGGATGTGTGCAAGCCGACTATTATGGGTCTATCGTATAATGGTAGTACAGATGTCTCCAAAACATCATATCTCTGTTCGATTCGGAGTAGACCTGCCACTCTCGTATGCTAGGGTAGAATAGCATCAGGCTATTGCGGTCACTCCCGGCTGCGGCATACGAGACACCAAAGCCGTTTGGCAAACCACAGAGGCATAGGTTTAGCGGTACAAGCGCAATATCTGTGGTACTTACAAACAATAAAATCCCATTGTTTGCCCTGAATGAACGCAAAGTGCTGTGGTGGTGCTTTGGCAGTTGCTAGTTTAGTGGTTGACCGTTAGAGCAATAAAGGTTTATATCCTGACCAGCTATGAATTTTTATTGCTTGTTATTATGCTGGAATAGCGCAGTTGGTAGCGCAACTGATTTGTAATCAGTGGGTCGTGGTTTCAAGTACCACTTTCAGCACCATTTATTACCAATAAGTGAGATAATATCAAGAACAAGTTGGTAAAAATTGCCTTCCTCACATCATTGTTCTCATATATTTTCCTCCGATTAGACCGTACAGAAATGTACGGTCTTTTCTATTATAAAGGGCTTGACAAAATGATTTTGGTCGTGTATAATTATATCAGATGGAGGACACATAAAATGAAGAAACTAAAGAAAGAATATAAGTATATGGTCAGCACAAAGAGTTGGCAATCTGTGTTTTCTGATTTACAATCTGCAAAAGACATTGCAAGTAAAGTTCGGTCGGATGATGTTTCAATTTGGGTTCTTAGCAATGATTATTGTGACACCGTTGGACTTTATGGAAGAGATTTTGATGGAACTTATGAAGAGGACGAACCAGTGTTAAACGATAAAGAATTACTCGAAAAATGCAAGACAAACCAACCAATCACGGATGGTGACATTAAAGAGCATACGGACTCTGATGCCATATTGCATAGCTGGGGCGAGGCTCTTTGCAAGACTGTAATAGCTGGAAGTATTAGCTTGTCTGATGATAGCGAAACGAAGAACAAGCCTCATGTTTGTACGCAAGAAGAGCTTGATAAATTGAAGATGCTCCAAAGGTGCAAGGAGCGTGATTTGCTCACGATTCAATCTTATCATAATCTTGGACACAGTGAAAGTCAGTATAAGGTTTATCGTGTTCTTAGAGATAAAATTAAACAGTATGACAAGTATATGTATGCCATCAAAACAGGTCATATAAGTGACGTAAATCTTGAACTCGTTACACCAATGGGCATCATAGAAGAAGAGAAGCCGAAGAAATCTGTTGAATCTAACAAGAAAGAAGTTAAACCCTATGATTCTTTGTTAGATGACGAGAAAGCCGAACGCATTAACAAATGCTTAAACAAATTATAAGGAGACAAGATTATGTTTGAAATAAGCAGTTATACAAAGCATACCGATTTCACGTTCGATAGCATGAAGGACTATGTTTGCACTATCCTTCATGCAAACAATCTCGATGCGATGATTGACTGGCTCAATGATACACAGAACGAGAAGAGTATTGGAGGACGTGACATTAGAAACATGAATTTCTTTTCTGCTCCTGCATCAACCAAGTATCATGGCTCTTATCCCGGTGGCCTTATGAAGCACAGCATTCTTGTTGCAGAGAATCTTGTTACTCTCACGAGACAGCTTGATTTGAAATGGCAGAACACTCGTAGCCCTTATGTTGTTGGTCTGTTTCACGACCTTTGCAAGGCCGACAAGTATGTTTGCCATAATGAACCTCTGCACGACATCAATACCTATTCGTACCGCAACGACGAGATTTATAATCATCATGCAGAAAAGTCTTTGGCTATGCTTGCAACCGCTCCTATCCAGTTGACAGAGGAAGAGGCCGCTTGCATTCGCTGGCACATGGGAGCATTCACAGAGGACAAGGACGAGTGGAACTACTACAATAATGCAGTCAAGAAGTATCCCAATGTTCTGTGGACGCATACCGCTGACATGGTAGCTGCAAAGATTCAGGGAATCTAACAAATAATTTCTATAAGCTGGTGACGAAAGTTGCCAGCTTTTTCTTATAAAGGGCTTGACTTTTCTTGTTAGATTTGGTATCATATAGTTACGGAAAACAAAGGAGACAAAACAATGAAAGATTTTATCTGTATTAGGGACTACTGGCTGAAAGAAGGGGACGAAGACTCTCCGCACTTTGAAGCTGGCGACATTGTTCCGTTTGAGGTAATGCTCGATAATGCTCTTTGTTATTATGGCGAGTGGAATATCAAGGGTAATTATCAGTTACTTTATGTGATTGACGCAAAAGAGTGGCCTAAGTATTTTAAGGAGGATATTTCCCATTGATTATCAATAAGTATCGTTCTGGCATTACTGGCGAAGAGATTGATAAGTTTGATATTTTGCATCTTTTTGATGCTGTTGGCAAGGGTGGTCTTGACCTCTTAGAAGCAAATGGTTACATCGTGAAATCTGGTATTTATCAGCACAAATCCCACGAGGAATTTGTTGCACGTTGCTCTTGGCAAGAATTGGCAGACCAGCGTTATCCCATGTCTGCAATCAAGAAGTATATGGAGCAGAATCCCGAAGTGTCTCTGCGTGAAGCAAAGAGTGTCATCGACAAGTATGTGAAAGATACTCGTGACAAGTTTAAGACTGGTGTTAAGATGAAAGGATGGGATGAATGATGGCTAAATATAAGCTTCCGGGAACTTATTGCAGGGCGGCTCGTGATAAGATTACCCAGCTTGTTCTTGATTGGTCGAAATACAAGAGCAATATTAACATCGAGACAGAGGTAGACACGTCTGGTACTGGTTTCGGTAATTACATCATTACTATTGTAGCACCGACCACTGGACAGGATGAACTTGTTGAGGACGTGACAAAGCTTGTTTTTTCTGAGTTTAACAACTTGGTTTATGACAAGGGCATCTTTCTTAGCCGATGCTTTGATGATTTCAAGGGAAGCGTTGACTATGAACAGTTTAAGACTTACATTGTCAACAATCAGGGTCTTAAAGCTGTTAAGTTGGTCAGAGACCGCACTCGTTGTGGTTTGAAAGAAGCACACGAATTTTGGAAAGTACAGAAAGAAGGTTACGATAAGTTTGGCTGTTTCTCTGCATGAACGTATGACCCAGTATTATGAGAGTGTAACGCATAGTCGTACTCTCACCCGCAGAATGCCTGTTATCATCCGTTGTGATATGGAATGTGGCAAGGCGTTTACCAGTAAGCTCAAGAAGCCTTGGGATGATATATTCTCGAACGCTATGCAGAATGCGCTTATCGAGATGGCAAACAAAATTCAGGGATGCGTCCTTGGGTATACTGCGTCTGATGAAATCTCTCTTCTCTTGTTAGATTATCAGGAGTTGAACACTGACGCATGGTTTGGCTATAACATCGACAAGCTGGTAAGTTCTGCTGCTTCCATGGCAACGATTTTCTTTTTTAAGAATTTCGTGAAAGAGGTGCTGGCTTACGAAAGTGGTTTGTCAGAAGCAGAAAAGGTGAGTGACGGCAACTATCTTGCAGTGCTTGATGATAAGGTACAAAAGAGTCCCATCTTTGATGCAAGGGCATTTAACATTCCTAAAGAAGAGGTTGCGAACTATTTCCTCGATAGGCAGCGTTATACTGAAAAGAACAGCATTTCTATGCTGGCTCGTCATTATTTCTCTCACAAGGAGATTGAGGGAAAGAATGGTTCTCAGATGCAAGATATGCTGATGGAAAAGTACAATGTCAACTGGAACGATTGCCCTATCGTTTATAAACGTGGCGTATTTTGCAAGAAGGGCAGTTTGTTTCACATTGATGACAACAGCCCCATTGTTTCTCAGAACAGAGGCTATATTGATTCTCTGGTTTTTGTTGGTGAATGATATGGGACTTGATGTAAGTTTCTCTCAGCGTGATACTAAAGTCCCGGATTGGAAGCGTACATGGATTGGTCGGCTTGGCTGGCCTGTTGTCAACCATATTCGTGAAACTCATGATTTTAAGGGAACCCTTGTCACTGTTTGTATCACAAGGGAAGAACTTAAAGGTGTGATTGAGTTTTGCGAGAAGTATAATGTTGAAACACCTGATGCTCCAATCCCAAAGTATTTCATCGAAGATTTATCTGAGCTGTACGACAAAGTAAAGAAGCTACCAAAGACAAAGAAATGCGTTGACGTTTTTATGTCATGGTAATCTAACAAGGAGAAAATTATGTACACTGTTAAGGTAACTTATCACAAGAACGGATGCGTTGGAACTGTAAGCTTTTGCAACAACGCAAAGAACCGTGAGGAAGCCCTAGCATGGGCTAAGAGACTCTTTGAGCGCACCCACAAGGATGGCTGTACTGGCATCAATTACGTTGTACAGGAGCGTTCTGTTGATGGTAGTCGTTCTATGGTTTTTGTAGATTAAAAAATCTTCAAAAAATTTCAAAATACCCCTTGACAGATGACGGTACATCTGCTATAATATAATCACAGACAGGGAGCAAATAAAGAAAGAGATAAGAGATTCGCGGTATCTTATCTAACTACTTTAGGAGTTCCGGTAGGGGAGCATGGTCGTAAGGAAGACCCTCCCACTTAGCGAGGGTTGGGGCGTTCGAGTCGTCCTGAACTTACTCCGATTGGCTGTCTGTTGCATGGGCATCTGGTGTAATTGGTCAGCACGGTCACGGATTGACAGGTCATAGTTCGAGCCTTTGATTGCCCTAACGAATATGGTTGTAAATGGTAAAAGGTGTACAGTTGGTTGAGCCTACCATCCATTTCAACTAGCGAAACGGTCTTGTGTGTTCTTTCTATGTTTATCTTCGGCATACAAGGGATTAAGAAAGATAAATGACGCATAGTAGTATCTGAATGCGGAGTATAAAATTCGATACAAAACGCCTTCGCTTGGACGTATAATGACTGACACCGTTTCCGTCATGTCGTTATGAATCACAAGTATTTATGAATCTGGGTCTGGCGAGTTCCCATATCCGAGCTAACATTAGGATATATAACCGCAATCAACACAGGTATGTTAGACGGTGTGTTGTAGCTTGACACAAAAAGGAAACAATGAAACTCAGGCGTGTTGAGAGTATTGGTTAAGAAGAGAACATGAGATATAGCGTTTGTTGACTTTAAGACATACGCCGTAAAGGTCGAATTGCCAAACTTCTTAACCTTTATGTGAGATTGATGTAATGGTAGCATACGACTCCTCCAAAGTCGGTGTGCCGGTTCAAATCCGGTATTTCACTCCATGATTCCTTATGGTTGCGTACTATAAAGAATCTCCTTTTGACTATCTTCCTATTCCCAGCTCATTGCGAAAGCGATGCAGGATGTGAACTAAGCTGGGTGTTTGTCGTGAGTTAGCTCAAAGTTCGATATGCAAAGTTTGATATGTGATTGCAAGCGTGTATTGAGAGTGGTAGAGCGGGGTGAAGTATTTGCTTTAGTTGGTGGTTCAAATCCATCACTCACGACTTTATGGAGAATTGGTGTAATGGAAGCACGGCAAGATAGGGTTCTTGCAGGTCACGTTCGATTCGATGATTCTTCACCAGCAGCGAAAGCTGCCTCCATCTTCTTATTCCTAGCTCGTCCGCAAGGATGCAAGTCGTGAATTAAGCTAGGTGAAAGTTCATTTCTAGTCCTTTCTTGCACCTCTTTCCGTCATAGAGTATAAAGAATGACGGCTTTGTGATTAGATGGCAGAGTCTGGCTTAATGCACCAGTTTGCTAAACTGGCAACCGGAAACGGTTCGTGGGTTCAAATCCCGCTCTAATCGCCACTTTGGGTCATTAGCACAGTTGGTTAGTGCATCTGGCTCATAACCGGAGTTACGTTGGTTCGAGTCCATCATGACCCACCACAATAAACCAGTCCAACAAAAGAGAGGATAGTTACGATGGTCACTGATTTCTTTGGAAATGAAGTTCATGTTGGCGATGAATGCGCATTCATCGAACCACATTGTCATGAGCTAAACAACGGAGTCGTGATAAGACTAACGCCCTGCGGAGCGACAGTGGAATTCAAAAGTTACAAAGGCCACACCAAGACCACCTCAAGAAAGAGTAATCAAATCGTTTGTAAACGATGATTTAATCTAACAAGGAGAAAGCAATGAAGATATGGGCTATTGATGAAAATAGCATCGTGTTTGACAATGGTAATAGCATTAGTTATGACCACGAACGTGATTGCTGTGAACATAATTATGCAGACTTCAAAGCTATTGATGATACTGCAAGGTCTTTTGACTTCGATGAAGATTTGAAGTTTGAAGAAGTTCCTGATTCTGGTTTCCGTTTTGGCAATAAGCCTGAGAACATGGTCTTTGTTCCTTGTTATTCCGTTCAAAATGGCTATTACAGTTCCGATGTTGACATTTATTATAATGAGAAGAATGTTTTGAATGTCGCTTGTGAAATGGATGAAGATTGGTAAGGAGAATCTAACATGAGAAAGTTTATTGCTTCTGTTGTAGTTGGTATCGGACTTCTGGCAAGTCTTACCGCTTGCAACAAACAGGTCATTGACCTGACTTACTCTTACAGTTGGGCACAGATTAAGATGCCTGACGGCTCTATCGTAGAGGGCAAGGTCAGTAGTTGGAATGATTATGAGGGTGAACAGCTTCAGGTGTGTATTGACGGAAAGACCTATCTTGTTAATTCCGTCAACATTGTTATGACAAAGTAATCATTTGGGTAGAAATACCCATTTTATCGAGACGTAGAGTAAGAGGGAACTCGCCTGATTTGGGGTCAGGAGATTTTGCAGCTTCGAGTGCTGTCGTCTCGACCATTTATTCAAACATTAAACATAGATTACCAAATAGCTTCATGTGAAGCATCGTCAGCATTAGGGAGACTGCTACTGATGGTGTGTTTCATGTTACGGTCGGATTCCGTATTTGGCTAACTGCACAGTTCTCCTTGTGTAAGGGTTACTCGAAAACCTACTCGGTCAAGTAGAGGAATGTTTGAATATTATATGTCGATATGTTGTAATTGGCAGCCAAGCTAGACTAAGAATCTAGTGCCGCAAGGCGTGTGAGTCCGAGTCTCACTATCGACATAGCCGTTTTACTAACAAATAACATTTATCCGATTAGTAGCGAGGCCATAGCGTAGTAACGAAGATTCAGATGATGTGTCAAGTTTTGGGTCAGAAATAACTTGGATTGGTCGCTGGCAGACGTAAGTGCCACCATGTCCCAATGTCCAAATTGGCAAAGGAGTCGCGCTCAAACCGCGAAGCATCACGACAAGTGATTCCCCGTTCGAGTCGGGGTTGGGACACCACTATGAAATCAGTTGAGTCAGTTAGCTTGGGAGTAACGTCCCCAAGCAAGGGTAAACGACAGCTTGTAGCGCAAGAGCAACCGGTCAATGCAAGTCAGCCATAGGATACAAACAAACTAGACTCGTAAAACGAATGGTGGAGGCTGTTTCTGATTTCATTTATGCGCTCCTATGGTGAAATTGGCAGGCACGAGGAACTTAAATTTCCTTTCTGGAAACAGAGTATCGGTTCAATCCCGGTTGGGAGCATATAGGACACTAGAAATAGTGTCCTATTATTTTTTTGTTAGGCACTTGACAAAACAAACGAAATATGATAATATAAATCCATGAAGAATAGCGGTCTTTTGAGAGACGTGTACGGAGGGATGCTTAATGAAAAATATTCTTAGTTACGAGTATGGCACTGTTTTTACTGGCGCAGAAATTTTGGAATGGGCACAGTATCAGGTTGACAACTATACTTCGCATCATCAGCAGGGCAATATGATTCTGAATCGGTATGGTAAGACGCTTAAACCTAATAAGCGTTATCATATCTATGGAAGTCGCAGAACCTATGCCGTTAATGAAATTGTGAAGAAACCGTACATCATTAAGACGAAATAATTTTCTGTTAGATTTCAAAAAACCTCTTGACGAATAGAGAATCCTGTGCTATAATAAGTACATCAACAGGAGGCACACAACGATGAACAACAAAGTATCTCGCTACCAGCTTCTTTTTGCTGATGAACATAACGAGCTGAAATTTAAGCAGTTCAACGAGGTTATGTTCCAACTTCAAAGAGAAATGGTTCAAATTGCCAACAGAGAAGTGCAGATTCTTTGGGAAGATATGAACTGGTCTAATGCTGTGAAAGCTAAAACTGGTGTTTATCCTACAAAAGATGAAGTTCTCGAACGCTATGGCAGTTCTGTAAGAACTTATATCTATCGCACGATTCCGCAAAAATATAATAATACAAGTAATACTTCTACGGTTTTGCAAAATGTCAACAAGCGTTTTACGCAGAACAAGAAAGAAGTAATGCAGGGGAAACGGTCTATTGATTCCTACAAATCAACACTTCCGATTGCAATTCATGGCAATAGCATTAAGATTGAGAAGATTGGGAATAAGTATCTTGTTTCTCTGTCGCTTTTGTCTAATGGTTACAAGAAGCAACTTGGAATTAAGAAGGGTCAAATTATCTTTGAGCTGATGTTCGGAAGAAGCTGGTCTTCTCGGCAGATTATTGACTCCATTCTTTCTGGCGAGTTCTCACACACCGCAAGTTCTATCACCTACAAAAACAGAAAATGGTTTTTGAATCTTGGGTATTCTTACCCAGAAAAAGAGCCTATCAAGTTTATTGACGGCAGAACAATGGGTATTGACCTTGGCATTGTGAAGCCATTGGTCATTGCGTTCAATGATAATCCTGCACACTTTGAGGTTGACAGTGATGAAATCTCAGAGTTTCGCAAGGAGATTCATTCAAGACGTTCCTCTCTCGGTCGGCAAACCAAACATTGCGCAGAAAGCAAAATTGGTCATGGAGTTCACAAGAGAACTGAGGGTTGCGAAAAACTTGCACAAAAAGAGGCAAACTTTCGTGACCGTATAAATCATCAGTATAGTCGCTATGTTGTAGACCTTGCACAGAAATACAAGTGTAAAACTATTCAGATGGAAGACCTCACTGGTATTTCAAAAGATAGCACATTCCTTAAATCTTGGCCTTATTTCGACCTTCAAACAAAAATTGAATACAAGGCGAAAGAGAACGGAATTGATGTTATCAAAATCAATCCGAAGTTTACCTCTCAGCGTTGTTCAAAGTGTGGATATATTTCAGAAGCAAATAGACCAGAACAGGCAATTTTCCAGTGCAAGAAAT
>ERZ1034865.576-NODE-576-length-21535-cov-5.168762_pt1 | contig 21535 bp, 10 predicted proteins | sample MGYA00520632_ERZ1034865 | MGnify/ENA primary metagenome ERZ1034865 (study PRJEB33766, sample SAMN09781738) | gut metagenome | biome: gut microbiome | host: Homo sapiens | place: Madagascar | study: EMG produced TPA metagenomics assembly of the PRJNA485056 data set...
TCAGTGATGAATCCCGAGTTTTCGACAGGCTTTCACAACGTGTTGAAAACTTTCCTTCACATCGAATCTTGCGCGAAAAGTTTTCTTCAAGTGTCAAAACGTTGTTGAAAAGAAGGTTGGAGAGCATGGCCAGAGACTTCTATCCATTTGTGGAGAAAGACCCCTCTACCAGCGATTCTTCCCAACCTCGAGACGTTGTCAAAAACGGCGTCCAAAACCCGGGTGAAAACATTCCATCACCCTCCCAGGCGCCCATGGAGGTCAGCACGCCCGCCCGCATTGCCGTCTACGACGACGCGGCGGCGGCCCCGCGCGTGGTCATGGTGGAGCCCAAGGACGTCCGAAGCTTCCTCGAGGAGATTACGGCCACGGTCAACCGCCTCTCGCACGAGCAGGGCGGCACCATCCCCTTCATGGTCATCAGAGAGATCGTCGAGAACTTCATCCACGCGTACTTCAAGGCGCCGACCATAACCATCCTGGACGGCGGGAACACCATCCGCTTCTCTGACCAGGGGCCCGGAATCAAGCAGAAGGACCTGGCCCTTGAGTACGGCACCTCAAGCGCCACCGAGGAGATGAAGCACTACATCCGCGGCGTGGGGAGCGGTCTGCCCTACGCGCAGCAGTACATGGTGGACAAGGGCGGCAGCCTGGACATCGAGGACAACCTGGGCGGCGGCACCGTGGTCACCATCTCCACGCACCCCCGCGAGGAGCCACCGGCCCCGCAGGCGCCCATGGCGGGGGCGTACGCACGGCCCTACCAGCAGCAATGGTCCCAGCAGCCTCAGCCCTTTGGCCAAGCGTACGGCCAGCAGTGGCCGACCCAGCCCTGGCAGCAGCCGTACGGGCAGCAGGCTCCGGCAGGCATGCCGCAGCAGCAGACGGGCTGGCAGCAGTCCCAGCCCTACGGCCAGCCTTGGCAGCAGCAGACTCCGACCGGCATGCCCACCCAGCAGCAGCCCTGGCAGCAGGCGGCGCCGATGGGGCAGCCCGCAGCCCAGCAGCCCTACGCGCCCATGGCGGGCATGCCCGCAGCCACGCCCCAGCTCAACGAGCGCAGCCAGGCAATCCTGAGCTTCCTGAGCGCCCACGAGCTCTGCGGCCCCACGGACCTGGCAAACGCCCTCGGCGGCTCAAATGCCACGTGGTCCCGCGCGCTGCAGGACCTGGCCGGCCAGGGCGTGGTGATAAAGGACTCCCAGAAGTACCGCCTGACCGGCTACGGGCAGTCTCTTCTCGGCTAGTTTTCAACATCGCGGGGAAGTTATCAACAATCGCGTATACTAGGCGGCACTGGTTATAGGCACCCTAGGAAACGCAGCCAAAATGGAACTATCTCTGGAATCAGATGCCGAGGCCCTGTGGCAGGACTCCCTTGACCTGCTGACGGGCGAGGGCGCCCCCGCCGCCCTGCTGGCCATGCTGCAGAAGTGCACTCCCGTGCAGCTGGAGGGCGGCGTCCTCCACGTGGAGACCCCCATGCGCATGGTGGCAAAGAGCGTGGCAAAGAACGCGGCCGTCATAGAGGCGTGCCTCGAGCAGGCGGCCTTCGAGCCCGTGAGGCTTGACGTGCAGTTTCGCCAAGGGGCGGCCGTGGCCGCCTCGCCGGCCACGGCGGCGCCCGCGCGGGCGGTGCCCGTCCAGGCCACGCCCACCCCGTTCGCGCCAGCACCGGCAGTGCCGGAACCCGCGGCCGCCATGCCCTTCTCGCCTGCAAGGAAGTCCGAGCCTGCACCGGAGCCGCAGGCAGAGAGGCCGCGCGGCCACGTGCTCATGGGCGCCGCCGGCTCCGTCATGACGCCCGAGGAGCTCAGGCGCTGGGACGCCGCCGTCAGCGGCGCCCCAGCAGCCCCGGCCTCCCCCGCGGAGGCGGACGCCTGGGACGAGGAGAGCGAGGCCCAGGCCCACGAGCGCCTGGCCCGAGAGCGCCGCGAGAAGAACCCGCTGGCAAATGAGGAGGTGGCCGCGGACTCAAAGCTCACCTTCGACCGCTTTGTCATGGGAGACGAGAACGAGTTTGCCTACAACGCGGCCCTGCAGGTGGCCAACGGCAACAAGGACAGCTACAACCCGCTGTTCATCTACGGCAAGAGCGGCCTGGGCAAGACCCACCTGCTGCGCGCCATCCAGAACTACATAGTGACCAACGATCCGTCGCGCATCTGCGTCTACCGCGACGCCTCGCAGTTCATCAACGAGTACGTCGGGGCCATGCGCGAGGCGGGAAGCGCCGCGGACGCGCTGCGCCGCAACTACGAGGACATAGACGTCCTGATCATCGACGACGTGCAGGGACTGGCCGGCAAGGCGGGCACCATCACGTTCTTCTTCAACATCTTCAACACGCTGAAGTCAAACGGCAAGCAGGTCGTCATCGCGGCCGACCGCACCCCCGCCGAGCTGGGCATGGGCAAGGACGGCTTTGACGAGCGCGTGACCAGCCGCATTGGCGGCGGCTTCACCGTCAGCGTCCAGGTGCCCAGCTACGAGCTCAAGCTGCGCCTCATCGGCACCTTCTGCGACCGCATGCGGGAGGACAGCGCCCGCGAGCACGTGGGCGAGCCCCTGCCAGAGATTCCCGAGCGCCTGCAGGGCCTCATGGCCGAGCGCGCCGGGACAAACATCCGCACCATCGAGGGCTTCTGCCAGAAGTGCCTCATCACGGCCGCCATGTGCCGCAAACAGGGCAGGGAGCTCACCGAGGACGACGTGCGCACCATAGCCAAGGAGAGCTGGCCCGAGAACGCCCGCGGCGTGACCATAGAGAACGTGCAGAAGTACGTGGAGAAGGTCTACGACGTCTCGCACGAGGACCTCGTCGGGCCCAAGCGCGTGAAGGAGATCATGATGACCCGCCACGTGGCCATCTGGCTCTGCCGCGAGCTTTGCAACCGCACGCTGGCCGACATCGGCAAGAAGTTCGGAGGCCGCAGCCACGCCACCATCAAACACAGCATCCACACCGTTGAGGAGCTTGCCAAGGACGACAAGGTCTTCTTCGACCAGCTGCAGCGCATGAAGGAGGGCATCACCAGCGAGGCCTAGCAACCGCGATGTTCAGAAGCGGTTGAAGAGCGTGTGAGAACGTGTAGAAAACCGTCCAGTTGGTGTAGACAATTTTGGGAGGGGTTGGGAAATGTTGAGGAGCGTTGGCTCTCAGACGAGTTTCTCGACAAGCAGGTTAAGGCTCTGAGCTGGGAAGACGCAGGTTTTAGACTTTTCTACAACCCCTATTACTACTGTTGTTCTTTGTTATTCATTAAGTACATATAGAAAGGGAAGCCATGAAATTCACCGTAAGCCAGAGTTCCCTCATGAAGGCTCTCTCCGTGGTCTCCAAGGGAATGGGCGCCAACTCCACGCTCCCCATCCTCTCGGGCATCTACATCAAGGCGGCCGACGGCACCCTTGAGTTCCAGACCAACAACCTCACCATCAGCATCCGCCACCTCATTCCGGCAAACGTCGAGGAGCCGGGCGAGACCGTGGTCTCCGGCAAGGTGCTCTCCAACATAGTGAAGAACCTCTCCGACGCCGCGGTGACCTTCGAGGGCGGTGAGAGGACCATCGAGATCTCCTGCGACAAGTCCACCTTCCGTCTGAACACCCTATCTGCCGGCGACTGGTCCGGCTTCCCAGAGGTCAACCCGGAGCGCCAGATTGAGCTTCCGTGCGACCTTCTCTCCACCATGGTGGACAAGGTCTACAAGGTCACGTCCAAGGAGAGCTCGCGCCCCATCCTGCAGGGCATCCTGCTGACCGTCGAGGACAACACCATCCGCCTGGTGGCCACCGACTCCTTCCGCCTGGCCGTCTGCGACGCCTCCGTGGAGTCCCCGGCCGACGAGGCCTTCCGTGCCATCGTGAGTGGCAACGTGTTCCACGACGTGCTCAGCATGCCAACCCTGGAGGACAGCATCCAGATCGGCATCACCGAGAGCCAGGTGGTCTTCACCTTTGGCACCACGACGTTTGTCTCCCGCCGCATCGAGGGCAACTTCCCGGACTACAAGCAGCTGCTGCCGGCCTCCTGCGCCACGGCGGTGGACATAGACGTGGCCGAGTTTGCCGCCGCGCTCAAGCGCGTGTCCGTCATCGCGCTCACCAACGCCTCCGTGCGCTTTGACATCGACGCCGACGGCAGGCTGATGAAGCTCTCCGCCAGCTCCCCGGAGCAGGGCGAGTCCTCCGAGATCATGAACACCGACGTGGAGGGCCAGAGCCTCTCCATCGCCCTCAACTACCACTACGTCTTTGACTGCGTGAACGCGGTCTCTGGCTCCAGGAGCCTGCGCCTGGAGCTTCAAGGCTCCACGCAGCCGGGCATCTTCAAGTCAAACGGCGAGGTCAACTACCTGTACCTGCTCATGCCGGTGCGCCTCTAGCGGAGCGGCGGGCTCGTGGGACTTCTGGTCAAGACGCTTGAGCTCCAGGACTTCAGGAGCTTTGGGGAGAAGGTCGTCGGCCTCGCGCCGGCGACTACCATCCTGTGCGGCCCCAACGCGGCGGGCAAGACCAACACCGTCGAGGCCCTGCAGCTGCTCACGGCCGGCTACTCCTTCAGGCACCCCACGCCCACCCAGCTGGTGCGCGAGGGCGCCCAGGCCGCCCGCGCCTCGGCGCGCCTGGAGGGGGACGGCCGCGTGGTGGACCTGCGCTGCGACGTGATCTCGGGCCGCAGGCAGTTCTTCCGCAACGGAAAGCGCATCCAGGCCTCCGAGGTCTCCGGCACTCTCATGAGCGTCCTCTTTACCCCCGACGACCTGCAGCTGGTCAAACGCAGTGCCTCCTTCCGGCGAGACGAGCTCGACGACTTTGGCCGTCAGGCAAACCGGGGCTTTGCGAGCGTGCTTTCCACCTACACGCGCTCCATCGAGCAGAGGAACCGCCTGCTCAAGGAGGAGCGGCCCGACCTTGACCTGCTGGACGCCTGGGACGCCTCGGTGGCCCTGGGCGGAGCCACGCTGCTCCACGGGCGCCTGCGCCTCTTCGAGCGGCTTCGCGCCAAGATCTGCGAGGTCTACGGCGAGCTGGCCGCGGGGGAGCGGCTTGAGTGCCGCTACATCTGTAGCCTGGGCGAAGAGGCCCTGGGCCTCTCCAAGGACGAGCTGCGAGAGCTCTTCTGCGCCCGCCTTGCCGCGGTGCGCCCCGACGACCTGCGCCGGCAGCAGACCACGGTGGGTCCGCACCGCGACGACGTGGCGTTTCTCATCGAGGGGCGCGACGCCCGCGCCTATGGCAGCCAGGGCCAGCAGCGCTCCGTGGTGTTGGCGCTCAAGATGGCCGAGGTGCTGCTCTCGGCCGAGGTGGTGGGCAACCAGCCGCTGCTGCTCCTGGACGACGTCATGAGCGAGCTTGACGAGCGCCGCCGCGAGGCCGTCACGCGCTTCGCCCGGCGCGGCGTGCAGACGGTCATCACCACCACCAACCTGGGGTACTTCTCGCCTGAGTTGCTGGACGGGGCGGAGGTGGTTGGCTATGGCGACTGAGATGGACTGGCACGGGCACGACGAGAGCCTGGGAGGCGTGCTCTCGGACTTCTTTGAGAGCCCGGAGGTGCGCGCCAAGATGGGCGCCGGCCACGCCGCGGGCCTGGCCTGGCACTCCGTCATCGGCGACATAGAGCGCAAGCACACCACCGGCGTCTTTGTGGGCAAGCCCAAGGCGCCCGGCATGGCGCCGGCCCTGTGCGTCTACGTGGACAGCCGCATGCGCATGGTGGACTTCAACGCCAACCGCGAGATTTACCTGGCGCGCCTCCAGACCGCCGGCTTTGACTACTCCGAGGTCCGCTTTCTGCAGAACAAGCGGCCGCGGCCCAAGGTCGACGAGGAAGACTCCGCCACCCCGCCAGCAGCGAAAAGAGAAAAGGGGACCGTCCCTTTTTCTCATTCCGAGTCGCTGCCGGAGCTGAGCGAGGCGGAGCGGGCGCAGATTGAGGCACAGACGGCGGGGCTTTCCCCAGCGCTGCGCGAGAGCGTCTCTAAGGCCATGGCCGCGTGCATGCGCCGCCAGAGGTATGAGGGACGCAAGAACTTGTGAAGGGGCCTCAGAAGGCCTCTCATGGCCTTTTGATGGGCTATCATGGTCTGGCTATGCCTGTTTTTGGCATCAGCCCGTAATTCAACAAAGGTTGCGTGAACAGCCGACGCGGGGAGAAGAGCCCCGAGAGAGGACGACGCGTGGCAAAGAAGAACAGCTACGACGGCAGCGAGATCAAGATCCTCGAGGGTCTTGAGGCCGTCCGCAAGCGCCCGGGCATGTACATCGGCTCGACGAGCGCCAGCGGACTGCACCACCTGGTGTACGAGATCGTGGACAACGCCGTTGACGAGGCCCTTGCCGGCTTCTGCAACAAGATCCAGGTGACCATCCACGCCGATAACTCCATCACCGTCGTGGACAACGGCCGCGGCATCCCCGTGGACAAGCACCCCATCAAGAAGATTCCGACCCTCGAGGTCGTCCTGACCATCCTGCATGCGGGTGGCAAGTTCGACAACGCCGCCTACAAGGTCTCCGGCGGCCTGCACGGTGTGGGCAGCTCCGTCGTCAACGCCCTCTCCAAGCGCCTCGTGGTGCAGGTCAAGCGCGACGGCAACATCTACGAGATGGAGTTTGCCCGCGGCAAGACCGTCAAGAAGATGACCGTGGTGGGCAAGTCCCAGGCCACGGGCACCACCATCACCTTCTGGCCCGACGACGAGATCTTTGAGACCACGGTCTACAGCTTTGACACGCTGCACGACCGCCTGCAGGAGATGGCCTTCCTCAACCGCGACCTCAAGATCGTGCTCACCGACGAGCGCGAGCTCACCCCGCGCGTGGAGGAGTTCTGCTACTCCGGCGGCATCATCGACTTCGTGAAGTTCCTGAACGAGGGCAAGGAGGTTGCCGACGGCCTCAAGCGCCCCATCTACCTGGAGGGCAAGAACGACGCGGACAACCCCGCCAAGCGTGGCGAGGTCGAGGTGGCCATCCAGTGGAACACCTCCTACTCCGAGAACGTCATGAGCTTTGCCAACAACATCTACACCCCCGAGGGCGGCATGCACCTCGAGGGCTTCCGCACGGCGCTCACCCGCGTGGTCAACGACTACGCCCGCAAGCAGAACATCCTTAAGGAGAAGGACGCCAACCTCACCGGCGACGACATCCGCGAGGGTCTGACGGCCATCATCTCCGTCAAGCTTGGTGACCCGCAGTTCGAGGGCCAGACCAAGGCCAAGCTGGGCAGCTCCTTCATGCGCCCGCTGGTCATGAAGGTCGTCTCCGACGGCCTTGCCGAGTACCTCGAGGAGCACCCCAAGCAGGGCCGCACCATCGTCAACAAGGCCATGCAGGCCTCCAAGGCCCGCACCGCCGCTCGCAAGGCCCGCGAGGCCACGCGCCGCAAGTCCCTCCTGGAGACCGCGCACCTTCCCGGCAAGCTGGCGGACTGCTCCGTCAGGGACGCAGAGCTCACCGAGCTCTTCATCGTGGAGGGCGACTCGGCAGGCGGCTCGGCCAAGGACGGCCGTCGCCGAGACATCCAGGCAATTCTGCCCTTGCGCGGCAAGATCTTGAACGTGGAGCGCGTGGGTGACCACCGCGCCTTCTCCAGCGACACCATCCAGGCACTCATCACCGCCATCGGCACGGGAGTGACCAACGCGTCCGGCGACGGCGGGGACTTCGACATCTCCAAGGCGCGCTACCACAAAATCATCATCATGACCGATGCAGACGTCGACGGCGCGCACATCCGCATCCTGCTGCTGACGTTCTTCTACAAGTACATGCGCCCGCTCATCGACGCCGGCTACGTCTATGCCGCCTGCCCGCCCATCTTTGGCATCAAGGTGCGTAAGAAGATCTACTACGTCTACCCCAACGGCAGGGAGCCCGAGGAGGACATCCTGCGCCGCAAGATCCGCGAGCTGGGCTTTGACTACGACGATGACGAGGAGGTCGAGGACTCCTCCAACGGCAAGGTCAAGAAGAAGAAGCGCCCGTACACCGTCCAGCGCTACAAGGGCCTGGGCGAGATGGACCCCAAGCAGCTGGCCTCCACCACCATGGACCCGCGCACCCGCATCCTGCAGCGCGTGACCATCGACGACGCCTCCGCCGCAGAGCGAGCCGTGCGCGAGCTCATGGGCAACCAGGTGGAGTACCGCCGCGAGTACATCGAGCGCCACGCCCACGACGCGCGCTTCCTTGACGCGTAGGTGATGCCCGGGCCCTGCGCCCCCCGCATCGTTCAGGCGAGAGGGACACGTCTTTCTCGCCAGCAGAAACGCCACCTAGAGAAAGGCCTTACGTGGCAGACGACAACATCAACAACGGCAGCTCCGACGAGCAGCTTCCCGAGGACCTGAGGCGGCTTCTGGATCGTGCCCAGGCCGACGACTCCGGCCAGGACGTCTACGACCCCGACGCCGAGGGCGAGGACGCCGAGGAAGATGACGACGACGGCGAGCTCGAGGAGGAGTTCGGCGACGGCGGCCGCGGCGTGGACACCGGCGAGACGGACGAGCACGGCGGCACCCTGCAGATTTCCGAGTTCGGCCACGAGATGCGCCAGTCGTTCATTGAGTACTCCATGTCCGTCATCACGGCGCGCGCCCTGCCGGACGTGCGAGACGGCTTGAAGCCCGTCCACAGGCGCATCCTGTACGCCATGAACGAGTCCGGCATCTTCCCCAACCGCCCGCACAAGAAGAGTGCGTGGACGGTCGGCGAGGTCATCGGCAAGTATCACCCGCACGGTGACTCCGCCGTCTACGAGGCCATGGTCCGCCTGGCCCAGTGGTTCTCCGTCCGCACCCCGCTGGTGGACGGTCACGGCAACTTTGGCAACATCGACGGCGACGGCGCCGCCGCAATGCGTTACACCGAGTCCCGCCTGGCCAAGCCCGCCATGGAGCTGCTGCGCGACCTGCAGAAGGACACCGTGGACTGGCAGCCCAACTACGACGAGTCCCTCCAGGAGCCGCAGGTCCTGCCCGCGCGCTTCCCCAACCTGCTGGTCAACGGCTCCTCGGGCATCGCCGTCGGCATGGCCACAAACATCCCGCCGCACAACTTGGGCGAGGCCGTCGAGGCCACGTGCATGCTCATCGACAACCCGGACGCCACCACAGATGAGCTCATGACCGTCATGCCTGGCCCGGACTTCCCGACCGGCGCCGTCATCATGGGCACCGACGGCATCCGCGAGGCCTACGAGACCGGCCGCGGCTCCATCACCGTGCGTGCCAAGGCCCACGTGGAGACTACCAAGACCGGCCGCAGCCGCCTGGTGTTCACCGAGATTCCGTACCAGGTCAACAAAGGCGCCCTGCAGGAGAAGATTGCCCAGCTGGTAAACGAGAAGCGCATCGAGGGCGTCTCCGACATGCGCGACGAGTCCAACCAGAAGGGCATCCGCCTGGTCATTGAGCTCAAGAAGGACATCATCCCGCAGGTCGTGCTCAACAACCTGTATAAGTTCACGCAGCTCCAGACCACCTTTGGCGTCAACAACCTGGCGCTTGTCCACGGCGTGCCCAAGTGCCTCTCCCTGCGCGAGATCCTGCAGAACTACATCGAGCACCAGGTCGAGGTTGTCACCCGTCGCACCCGCTTTGACCTCAAGAAGGCCCAGGCCCGCGCGCACATCCTTGAGGGCTACCTCATGGCCCTCGACAACATCGACGAGGTCATCCACATCATCCGCTCCAGCCGCACCGACGCCGAGGCCTCCCAGCGCCTCATCGAGCGCTTCGGGTTCTCCGTGGAGCAGACCACGGCCATCCTCGAGATGCGCCTGCGCCGCCTGACCGGCCTGTCCCGCGACCAGATCGAGGAGGAGCTGGCGGGCCTGCGCCGCGCCATCGCCTACTACGAGGACCTTCTCGCCAACCCCGAGAAAATTCTGGCGGTCATCAAGGACGAGATGCGCGAGATCAGCCGCAAGTTCTCCGACAAGCGCCGCACCGAGATCTCCACCGAGGGCACCAAGGAGCTCAACGTGGAGGACCTCATCGCCGACGAGGACATGGTGGTCACGGTCACCCACGCCGGCTACGTCAAGCGCACGCCGGTTGCCACCTACCGCAGCCAGAAGCGCGGCGGCAAGGGCGTCCAGGGCGTCAACCTCAAGGACGAGGACTTCGTGGAGGAGCTCTTTGTTGCCTCCACCCACGACTACGTGCTGTTCTTCTCCAACAAGGGCAAGGTCTACCGCCTGAAGGTCCACGAGCTGCCCATCGGGGCCCGCACCGCCCGCGGCAGCGCCATCGTGAACCTCGTGCCGTTTGCCGATGGCGAGAAGATAGCCGCCGTCATCACGTGTCGCTCCTTCCCCGAGGACGAGTACCTGATGTTTGCGACCACGTCCGGCACCGTGAAGAAGACCTCCATGAGCGCCTACGACCGCACCCGCCGTGACGGCATCATTGCCATCAAGCTGCGCGCCGACGACGAGCTGGTCAACGTCCGCCGCGTCAAGGAGGGCGAGAAGGTCATGCTCGTCTCCACGGACGGCAAGGCCATCATGTTCCCTGAGAGCGACGTGCGCCCGATGGGTCGCGATACCTCCGGCGTCCGCGGCATCACCCTCAAGGGCGATGCCAAGATGCTGGGCATGGAGATTACCAACGGCAACGGTGACCTCTTCGTCATCACCGAGAAGGGCTACGGCAAGCGCACGCCGGTCTCCGAGTACCCGGAGCACAAGCGCGGCGGCCAGGGCGTCTACACCATCACGATGACGGTGAAGAAGGGCAACCTGGTTGCGTGCCGCATCGTGGGCCCGCAGCACGAGCTGATGATTATGTCCAACGAGGGCGTCATCATCCGCGTGAAGGTCAAGGACATCAGCCGCCTGGGCCGCTCCACGCAGGGCGTGAAGATTATGAACATGGCGGACAAGGACAGCGTGTCCACCATCGCCCGCATGGCGGTCCGCACGAAGAAGGCCGCCAAGGCCGATGGCGGCCAGGGTGCTCTTGACCTGGCCTCTGCCGGCGCCGCCGATGCTGACGAGGAAGAGCCCGTCGACCTTGGCGACGGCGAGGAGCTGTCCGAGGACCTTCTCGACGGCGACGAGGAGTAGCGCAAGAGACGCGGCGTCTCAAGCAAGGAGGCCCTCCCGACTGGGAGGGCCTCCTCTTTTGGTTGGGTTATCGCTGAGAGTTGACAAAGGGACTGTCCCTTTTGTCTCATTGCCTAGGCCTGGCCGTCTGCGTTGCCGTCGGTGGGGACGTTGAAGTCCTCGGGGGAGAGGTTCTCGACAAACTGGTGGAACTCGGCCAGCTCGGCCTCCCGCTCGTCCTTCTCCACCGCGGCAAAGTCCGGGAGCGCGGCTGTGGTGAGGACGGACTCCTCGGCATAGACCGGGGCACCCGTGCGCACGGCCAGGGCGATGGCGTCGGAGGGGCGGGCGTCCAGGTACTCGTGGCTGCCGTCTGCGGCGACAAGCCCCACCTGGGCGTAGAACGTGGTGCCGCTGACCGACGTCACGCGGACGCTGGCGACCTTTCCGCCGAGCGCCACCACGGCGTTGACCAGAAGGTCGTGCGTCATGGGCCTGCCGCCCTCGGGGCGCTCGACGCCCATGCTGATGGCCGAGGCCTCGACCGTTCCGATGCGAATGGGCAGCTTGATGGCGCCCTCGCCGGTCTTGCGCTCCTGCGGGCAGAGGACCACCAGGGAGGCGACGGGGCCTCCGCCGATGACGACCGACTTTATGTCCATTCTTCTGAGTGACAAGAAAACCTCCTGAAGCGTCTGTTGCGGTGGTAATCCTACCCGCAAACGGGGACGGGGTTAAGGGAATTTGGCCCGCCGAAAAGTTTTCTCAAAAAAGTTGTTGACGAGGGTAGGGGTGGCGCGTAATATAACTTCTCGCGTTGGGCCTGTAGCTCAGTTGGTCAGAGCGTCCGGCTGATAACCGGGAGGTCACAAGTTCGAACCTTGTCAGGCCCACCAACTTTTTCTGACAATAGTCGCCCCAGTGTTAGCCGAGTCGCCGCTGGGGCGATTATTATGTAAGTCAGAGAAAGAACTTGGGGACATAGCTCAGCTGGGAGAGCGCGGGCTTTGCAAGCCTGAGGTCGTGGGTTCGAACCCCATTGTCTCCACCAAGACAGTACAGCCGCCGGGGTTTGCCTCGGCGGCTTTTTTGTTTTCCAGTTTTTTTGCCGGGCCTCCTTCACTCCCGATGCAAATACTATGGGAGAAAGGCAAAAAGGGGAGGGGGTCCAGAATGAGCGAGGCTAACAAATCCCATCGCACTGGCTTTCCCCATGCCGCTTCCTGGCCCCTCTTGATTGAGACGGCGGCGTTTGCGCTCTACTTCTTCACCTGGAAGCTCTGCATGGCCGTGACGCTTGCCCGTGCGCCTCGTTTGGCGGAGGTTGGTGTCCTTGGCTCTGCATACGCGCTCCTGCTGGCTTTCACGGGCCTTGGCTATGTCCTGTTCTGGGTTGCCCACTCCTATCTGCCCAGCCCAAAAGGGAAGATGATCTTGGCGGCAGTCGTCCTCGCACTCTGTTTCGGCGGCTCCATCGTGATGATGACCACCCAACGCATCGAGATCCTTCTCGCTGCGAGTTGCGTAACGGTTCTTGCGCTCGGCTACACCGGCGGCGGTATTCACTACGGATTTAGCCTGGTGTCTTATGGCAGCGAATTCTCTGGCAGGGCCCTTGGAATTGGGATGGGGGCGTCTTCCCTGCTTCAATATGTTGTCGAGGCGATGGGGCTGACACCCGTTGTGTTTGTCATATGCGTGGTCTTGAGTTTGCTCACCATCATGTGGTTCGCCACGCGCCCCGCCAAGAGGTGGCGGGGCGATCAGGACTCCGACGCTAAGCAGGCTCCCGTCGTGGGGAGGCGCCCTATCACCATCCTCGTGATCGCCGTGGTTGCCATGACCCTCGACTATGGTCTTCTCGATAGCGTTCTCGTCTGGAAGTGTGCGAGTGGCAAGATCGTCACTGCGGGTCTGTCTAAGATCGTCAATGCGCTGTCCCTCCCGCTTGTGGGCGCGCTCTTTGACCTAAAGAAGGGTAATCTCAGGTCCCTCATCACGGTGTGCGCGATGTTTCTCATCGCTGTGGCAACGCCCGCTGCCGCGGAGGACGAGTGGGCGGGTGTGGCCACCGTCATGGCGGGGGTCTACGGTGCCTTCTACGTCATGTATCTCAGTGCGACCTTCATGAGAATCGCGCCGGATACGTCGCGCCCGGAGGTCATCGCGAGCGTGGGCAGAGCCGTCAGCTGCTTCATGGGTGCCGTTGGTGCGTTGTTCGCGCGGCCTTTCTTCGAGTCGTGCGGCGTGGTGGCGACGGTGGGCGTGTCGTGTCTGCTCTCGATCATCTGCCTTCTGGTCCTTCTTCGCGACATTGCCTGGGGCGTCGTGAAGGGCCTGGGGGGGGAGGATGGCGTGGCGTTTGGTGGCGGCCTTCCGCGGCCTTCCGGCCCGTCTCGTGAGGAGGCCCTCGATACCTATATTGAGAAGCTCGGCCTTACCGCCCGAGAGGCGCAAGTGTGCGGCCTCCTCCTCTCCACGGACCTTGGTGTTCAGGAGATAGCCGATGAGCTTTTTATCTCTCGGCGCGTCGCCCAGCGACACATCGCTTCCATCTACGAGAAGGCGGGAGTGACCACGCGACTTGGTCTCTATCGCGATTTTGACGCCTGGTTTGACGAGGGTGCCAACTAATCTACCTGCGGTTATCTAAAGTTGGCACATGTGTGACCTATCAGTTTTGCTTCAGTTCCCCGACGATAAGCTTGGTTAGCTGGCTTTCGCTGGAGGAGGTCACCATGAAGCGTCTAAGGCTTTTGTTGTTGTTTTTTGTACTTCTCGTATTAGCTCCAACGACGGTCCTTGCCGCGACGGTGGGTGCCACGACGTTGGCGGATCCCTCCTCTGCGTCAACGTGGCGCAACTGGGGTCTCGAGAATTCGACGGAGAACGTCGGCCGCATCTGGACGGACAAGACCGTCTTAGACCGCAACATCGAGCTCACGGGCGCCGGCGGAACCATGGAGATTGAGAAGGGCAGTTCGGACTTCCTAACCGCTCTCTCTGCCATCTCCTCGACCTCGAACCTGACGACGACGTCCTCGACACCCTTGGACATCGTTCTCGTCCTCGACGCCTCTGGCTCGATGGACGACCCGATGGGCGACCGTGGCTCCACCAAGCGCATCGATGCGCTCAAGGCTGCCGCCAACGCCTTCGTCGACGAGATCGCGAAGGCAAACGAGGGTATCTCGGACGCAAGCCAGCAGCATCGCGTCGCCGTGGTGAAGTTTGCTGGTGACGGCACGGAGCGTATCGGCAACGATACCTATTCGTCTGGCGGCTACAAATACAACTACAGTCAGCGCATGCTTGGGCTCACCGCCTGCACGCAGGACGGCAAGGGGACCATCACCTCCCGCATCAACGCGATCGACCCTGCCGGCGCCACCCGCGCCGACGAGGGCATGAGCCAGGCCAAAAAGGCACTCGACGACAACCCACGCCCCGGCGCCAAGAGGGTCGTCGTGTTCTTCACTGATGGCACTCCAACCATGAACAGCAACTTCAGCTCGCGTGTAGCCAACTCCGCCGTCTCCACCGCCAAGGCTCTCAAGGATGGTGGAACCACCATCTACACCGTTGGCATCCAGAATGGCGCCGATCCTTCCGTTGACCCTAATGGTTGGGATGCTACGAATGAGAACAAGTTCCTGCACGCCGTGTCCAGCAACTATCCCGCTGCAACGAAGTACAACGAGCTTGGTGCGCGCGCGACCGACTCCGACTTCTACAAGACCGCGACGAGCGCCAACGATCTCAAGGATGTCTTTAGTGGAATCTCGCAGGACATCGTGAGCGCGGCTGGTCATCCCACCGATGTCGTCGAGGGTGCCGAGAACACGTCTGGCTACGTGACGTTTACCGATCAACTGGGCGACTACATGAAGGTCGACAGCTTCAAGAGCGTTGTGTTCGCCAAGCAGGTCTTCTCCAACCCGGATAAATCCACTTCCGGAAACGTCGATACCTACACGTTCCACGGCACGGCCGGCAACGTGCTCTATCCCGCGGGGGACCTCAAAGACATTATCATCCGTGTCGAGCGTTCCGATGATGCCCGGACTGGCGACAAGGTGACCGTCTCCATTCCGGCGTCCCTCATTCCGCTTCGACATTTCAACGTCGACGAGGATGAGGGAACCGGCGACGTGACGCTGACGTTTCCCATTCGCGTGTTCTACGGGTCGAGCCTCAAGAAAGAGGCGATTGATCTCCTCGCGAACCCCGACGAGGCCATGGCGGACTACATTGCCAGCCACACAGATGAAGAGGGAAAGGTTTACTTCCTCGCGAACGCGTACTCCGGTGGGGAGGATGGAGACACGACGTCTGCATTCACTCCTGCGACGGGTAACAGCTACTACTACATCACCGAAGACACGCCGCTCTATCTCAACGCCGAGTGCACCCAGCGTGCTCGTGGTCCACTGAGCAGCTCTGTGACGTATTACTACGAGCGTTCTTGGTATGACATTGCTGATGGAAAGGCCACTAAGGCTTCGAAGGTGGTTTCCTTCTCCGGTAGTGTTGCCGAGGGTATTACCGGCGGAATTGGCACCGATGAATCTGGATATCTCGTTCTGAAAAAGGGTGCCCGCCGTCTCACCTATATCAACGAGCTGCGTACCGACAAGAATCCCAACGCTACGAATACCGCCTCTACCATCATCAATCCTCACTGGAATGGCAAGACGATCAACGTCGCCCTTGGCAACAATGGCCGGATCTCGCTCGAGCAGCCCTCCACGCTCGCGATTTCCAAGACGGTCGTCGTCCCCGATGGCTTTAAAGAGGCGTACTACAACAACTTCGATTTCACGTTCGACATCTCCATCCCCGGCGCCGCCGGCAAGACCTTCAAGGCGACCGTCAAGGGTACTGACGGGCAGGTCCACGGCGACAAGTCTTGGAACCTCAAGCTCGACGCCAACGGCCATGCCGAGCACACGCTCAAGCACGGCGAGACACTCTACGTGTACGGCATCGACTCCGGTATCACCTGCACCGTGACCGAGCGCGCCGCCGCCGGCTTTGCCACGGCCCCCTCCACCTCCTCCTGCGAGGGCACGACCAAGGCTGGCCTCGAGGCAAAGGCGGACTTCACGAACACGTATTCCGCGACCGGCACGCTCTCCGGGAGCAAGGCCCTTCTCGGCGAGAAGGTGCTCAAAGGCCGTGACTGGTTCGCCAGCGACAGCTTCACGTTCATTCTCCAGGGTCTCGACGGCGCCCCCATGCCTGAGGGTTCCGAGGGTGACATCTGCAAGCTCGCAGTTAAGAGCGCCGAGGGCACGGAATCCGGCACGCCTGTCGCCTTCAGCTTTGGTGACATCGCCTACGATGCACCTGGCACCTACACCTATCAGATTTACGAGCCCGCCGAGGAAGCTACGACGGCGGGTGTGTCGACCTCGCTTGCCCTCTATACCGTGACCGTTACGGTCGAGGACAATCACGATGGAACGCTCACCGCTTCCTCCGAGATTACGCGCGTCCACGACGACCTCGGTGTCGACGTCGCTGCCGATGCCGCCGCGACGGACGCCGCGAGGTTCACGAACACCTTCGACGCCACCTCGCAGGACTGGACGCCTGTCGCCATGAAGAAGCTGAACGACGCCTCTGGCGCGCTGTCTCTCCAGGCCGGCATGTTCGAGTTCACCCTGACGCCCGTCGGCGACGCTCCCATGCCCGCCGGTGCGGCCGAGATCGTCGGCCACAACAACGTCCACGGCGCCGTCGTCTTCAACGCCATCACCTTCACGGGCAAGGACGTGGGCAAGACCTATCAGTACAAGATTTCCGAGAAGGTCCCCGCTGACGCTCGCCCCGGCATGACGTATGACGCCACGGTCTGGATCGCGACAGTGACCGTGACCCACGAGACCGTTAACGGCGAGAACCTCGTCAAGGTCTCCGCGACCTACGCGCGCGAGGGTGAGTCCGCCGAGGCTGCCGCGGCCGCTTTCGAGAACTCCTACGAGCCCGCGTCCCTCACCGAGGCGGGGATCGTCAAGGGCGAGAAGTGCCTCGTTGGCCGCGACATGCTCGATACGGATGACTTCAACTTCTCCCTGAACCTCGTCTCTGGCCCCGAGAATGGCGTCATCTCTGACATGTCTCTCGAGCGTGAGACCAGCGGCAACGTGGTCAACTTTAAGTCCGGCGAGATGAGGTTCACCAAGCCTGGCAAGTATGTCTTCGGCATTCGCGAGAACGCTCCTGCCGAGGATGGCGCGGGCATCACGTGGGACCGCCACGTCGCCACTGCAACTGTCACTATCGTTGATGACAATGGCAAGCTCGCCCTCGAGAGCGTCTCCTACGACAACACGACCTCCGCTATCGATAGGGACAAGGCCATTACCGATCACGCTGCCTTTACGAACGTCTACGCGCCCACCGAGGTTGCCTACTATCCCGGTCTTACCGTGAGCAAGGTTCTCACCGGCCGTTCCATGGATATGGGCATGTTCTCCTTCACCATCACGGGCAAGGATGCCACCGCCGAGACCGGAACTACTGCTGCGACGGCTGACGAGGCGAACGCGCTGCTCGCCGATTCCGACAAGAGCTTCGCGAACACTCAGAGGCGCGCGAGTGGCATCGCCGAGGACATGGCGAAGCTGACTGGCGTGGTCTTTAACGCGAAGAATGCCAACAAGACCTACGCGTTCGATGTGGCAGAGGTCATTCCCGCCGAGGGGGATAAGGTTGTCCCTGGCGTTACCTATGACAACAGCAGACACGAGGTAGTCATCTCCGTCATTGATAACCTCGACGGCACGCTGACGGTTACGACGAAGATTGACGGCAAGGTTGTGGATGACGACAACCGCAAGATTCTGTTCGAGAACACCTACAAGGCGGCGGACGTCAGCTTCGCCACGGCGAACTTCGGCATGACGAAGGTCCTTGAGGGTCGCGACTGGCAGAATGGCGACAGCTTCGCCTTCCTGCTCGAGGGCGGCGCCGGTGCTCCCGTCCCCATGGGTGACGACGGCGCTCCCTCCACGAGGGTCGTCCTCGGTCCCGATGACGTTGCCGATGGCGCGGCCAAGATCGACTTCGGCTCCATCGTGTACACGCAGCCTGGCCAGTACGAGTACAGGGTCACCGAGGAGCGCGGAAGCGCCGGTGGCATGAGCTACAGCAACAACGTCGCCACCTTCCGCGTCGCCGTGCGAGACAACACGGAGACCGGCGAGCTCAAGGCGACAGCCAGCCTCATCTCCGGTGACAGAGAGTTCGTCAACACGTATGACTCCAGCATCCCGTCTGACCAGCTCGTGAAACCCCACTTCTCCAAGATTCTCGAGGGCCGCGACTGGCGGGATGGCGACAAGTTCACCTTCACGATCAGAGCCAAGACCGATGGTGCGCCCCTCCCCGTTGATACCAACGGCAAGGAAGTCACCAGCGTGACCGTCCACAACAAGAGCGAGGCTGATGACTTCACGTTTGGCACCATCCCGTTCACCTATGACATGGTGCGCAACGGCGCCCGCACCTTCGAATACGAGGTCACCGAGAATGCCTCCGGTATCCCCGGAATCTCTGACGACAAGCATGCCGCGACGGTGACCGTAACGGTCGCTGACCAGGGCAACGGCACGATGAGCGCCAACGTGACGAACAAGAGCAACGTCTTCACGAACACCTACAGCTCGCAGCTCGACTACACCGCTGCTGGCGGCCTGAGCGTTACGAAGACGATGCGTGGCCGTGCGATGAGCGAGGGAGAGTTTGGGTTCGATGTCGTCGCCAAGGGCGACGGTGACAAGCTCGGCATCGCCGGCGAGCACGTCAACTCCGCAGCCCCTGACGGGGGAGAGGCTCTTGTGGTGAGCTCTCCCGCAGGCGTCAAGTTTACCCAGAAAGACGTTGGGAAGGTCTACTCCTACATCATTACCGAGAAGGGCGGCAATCTTGGTGGCGTCAGCTATGATGCAACGAGCTACAACGTCGAGATCACCACGGCTGATGACGCCTCTACCGCCAAGCTCACGGTAACGACGCACATCACGAGCACGTCTGGTGTCGACAACACGTATACCTACGTTGCCGGTTCTGACGCGAACGCCGCTGCGAAGGTTACCTTCGTGAACTCCTATGCCGCCGCGGGGACGATGACGCCCATCGTTGGCACGAAGTCCATGACGAACGGCCTCATGTTCGACAACGACTTCAACTTCCGCCTGGTTTACGGCAAGGACGCCAGCAAGGTCGTTTCCACTGCTACGAACGTCTCCGGTCAGGTTAACTTCGGAGCCCTGTCCTACAAGAGCGATATGCTCGCGGGCCTTGTTGGCGACGGTCTCGCCACGCGCACCGGCAACACCTGGACCATCCCGTACGTTGCATACGAGGTGGCTGACGGTCTCAGCGACAAGGGTGTGACGCCCACGGCGTCGAGCTTCTCCTTCAACGTCACCGTTGTGGATAACGGCAACGGAAAGCTGACTTGCACCACGGACCTCTCTGACGGTGACCTCGCGTTCCTCAACACGTATGCGACGGGAGACCCCGTTTCCATTGGACTCGCGGGCACCAAGAGCCTGAGCGTCGACCCTGGCCTTGAGGGCACCGACATCGCCGGCAAGTTCAAGTTCACCGTGGAGGGTGAGTCCGGCGCGCCCATGCCCGAGCGCACCGACACGACGAACGACGCTAACGGTAACGTCGACTTCGGTTCGATCACGTTCACGCTCGACGACCTCCTGAAGGCCCTGCGCAAGCCGCAGGCCACCACGGACGAGGCCGACGGGACGCAGAACGTCCCGACGACGAACGCCCTCGAGGCCACGCCTGACGACCAGGCTGGTAAGCCTGTCACGGGCGCGGAGAACTCCGGCGACGGAGCCGAGCCCGAAGGCGCCGCTTCCGAGGCAGCCCCTGAGGCCCAGGAAGAGACTCCCACCGCGCCCGAGGCCGGCGCGCCTGCTCCTTCCACCGAGGAAACCGGCACGGCTCCCGTAGCCGAGGCCGAGGTCGAGGCCATCCCCAACCACGACGCCCAGGCCGAAGTCACCACCACGGCGTCCTGGCGCGGTGCCCGCAGGCTGATGCGCGCCGTCTCCGACACGCCCGAGACGGATGGCTCCACGGCCGAGAATGACGCCGGGCCCATCCGCGAGCGCTCCCACACCTTCCGCTACGTCATCACCGAGAGCGGATCTGCGGATGGCGTCACGAACGACGCCCAGTCCACGCGCACCGTCTACATCAGGGTTACGGATGACGGCCACGGCAAGCTCACGGTCACTCGCGTCGACGCGAACGGCAACGAGCTCTCCGGTCCCGCGTTCGCCTTCACGAACTTCTACAGCGTCAAGCCCATCACCTCGAGCGTCACCGACCAGATCAAGGTCCACAAGACCCTGACCGGCCGTGACCTCGCGGCGGGAGAGTTCACCTTCGAGCTGGTCGAGGACGGAGACGTCATCGCCACCGGCACGAACGATGCTTCCGGCAACGTCACCTTCGGTTCCATCGAATACGCCCGCCCCGGAGTCCATCACTACATGATCCGAGAGCGCGGTCACGGAACCGCCGAGAACGGCGTCACATTCAGCGACGCCTCTTATGGCGTGACGACGACCGTCGTGGACAACCACGATGGCACCCTCTGCGTTACCCATGAGCTCGTGGATGCGGATGTGGCTGAATTCGAAAACGTCTACACCGCCAAGCCCACGAAGCTCGCGCTTACCGTGGCCAAGGTTCTCGAGGGCGCAGATCTCAAGGCCGGGCAGTTCACCTTCAAGCTCTCCGGTGACGGTGTCGAGCTCACCGCGACGAATGACGCGAACGGTCAGGTTACGTTCTCCGAGCTCTCCTTTACGCAGGCCGGCACCTACACGTTTACCATCTCCGAGGTGAACGATGGCCAGCAGCACGTCACCTATGACGAGACGGCCCGTAAGGTCACCGTCACCGTCACCGATGACGGCAAGGGCAACCTCATCGCAAGCGTCAACCAGGATGAGGTCGGGGCTTGCGTGTTCCGCAACACGTACACCAAGCCCGAGGAGCCCGCAAAGCCCACGCCGCCCACGAAGCCCACGCCGCCCAAGAAGTTCGTCCCCAAGACGGGCGACCCCATCGAGTCCGCGCCGATCATCGTCAGTGCCGTCCTCGGCGTCGCGGTTCTCGGCATCGCCTTCGTCGCGAGCAAGAGGGGCAAGCGGAGCTAGCGATTAGGGGAACCAAGCCGGTGGGGGTGCCGGTGAGGGATACGTCACCCTCTGCCAGGAGGGGAGTCGGCAGCCTCCTCCCTCCTACACCCGCGACCCCACCTGGCAATTTGGGAGCCGAGGCCCTCGAGGCCTCGGCTCCTTCCTTTTGGCGTGCCCGGGCAGCGGGCATCTCGCCCGGCGGTGCCGTCCGGGCCGGCTGCTGTCCAGCTTCCGGCTCCGCACGCACGCTTCGCGTAAATTGGGGACGTGTTCAAATTTGCGCAAAAAC
>ERZ1034865.584-NODE-584-length-21276-cov-6.317798_pt1 | contig 21276 bp, 29 predicted proteins | sample MGYA00520632_ERZ1034865 | MGnify/ENA primary metagenome ERZ1034865 (study PRJEB33766, sample SAMN09781738) | gut metagenome | biome: gut microbiome | host: Homo sapiens | place: Madagascar | study: EMG produced TPA metagenomics assembly of the PRJNA485056 data set...
AATGTTTAGATAAAATCCATTGAAGCGAATAAAGTAAGTATATTAATCTAGTCCGTTATACTAGAAGAATATCAAATATCTACTATAGTCCAAGTAACATCCTTTAGATCAGTATATCCAGATTCACATCGTCTCGTATAAGTTCTAGCACGATCATCACAGATATAAATCTGGAAAGCTGTACCACGAGTGTTGGTAAAGCATGCTCCATTTCCGATATTAAACTTCTTCTTAAGCTCAACATTAGCGGTTACCCAAACGTAGCACCATCCTTCTGGTAGATTCGTGAGAGAGTTGTTTGGGTTGGTGATTTCTGGTAAGTTATCAATATTCAATTTTATGTCTTCATTTGAAGTTCTAAGCATAACCGATTTACTCATTTTTTGATACCTCAGGCTTAGTACCTTCATCATCCTAACATATAATCAAAGATTATATGTTAGCAAAAACGAGTCCAAAACTATTCAAATCAGGTAGTTTTGGGCTCGTTACTACGGCTCTGTTGCCTAGCAAGAATTCAGACGAAATGAATTCAAATGCTAGGCGTGTAGCGATAGTTATGATGATAAAATACTGTTATGCTCATTCGATAAAGAACGTAGCTACGTTGAATAATATTCGTTGCCGAATATTACTAACATATAAGCTTTGCTTATATGTTAGGATGGTGCATGCTATGGAGGTTTATTCCATGAGCATTGCAACTGGTGATAAAAAAATTAGCTTGAGAGTAGACGGAAAGGACCTAGCTCTAAATGATGGATTCCCATTATCAAATCCAGAAGATTTCAAAGATACACATCTTAAGTCTAGCATAAAATCCAGTATGTATTCGGGAGATAACGAAAATGAACATCGACCAACGCTAACTACAGACGGGCTACATGATAATCTACTTATATTCGAAAATTTACAAACTGATGTGCAATGCGGTGTTGGAGTTGGAAACTCCGGAAGTAATCACGGTGTGTTTAGTTCGACTTGTAAAAGAGACTGTCCACAAGATGGTTGGCTTATACGAGCAAATGATCTTGGCGAAGTATACATCTACGGAAAGCTTTTCAGAGATTCGAAAGGTAATTGGCTTGTATAAAAGAAGCTACCTGCAAATCTAAATAAGAAATGCAGGTAGCTTCTTTTTACTCTTTGATCTGTTCGAGGGGTTTCACGTTATCATTGATGTAGGTTGCAAACCGATAATTGAGACCAGTCTTTTCATCATGCCGATAATTCGGGAAGGTATCAATCATCATCCACCAATCTTTTTTCTGATGCAGATTCGGGAAGAATGCATCTGCATCAGGGACTTCTTTATCAATGTAGGTCACATATGCTGTGCTACAATAGTCAATGAGTTCATTGTATAAACTATCTCCTCCGATCAGATATACTTCCTCAGGAGGGTACATAGAAATGAGATCTTTTAATTCCTCCATGGTATTCACAATGATTACATCATTGGAATCCACATGGTAGTTTTTATCATGAGTCAAAATGATATTGACTCGTTTTGCAAGAGGCTTCTTGAACGGGAACGATTCAAAGGTCTTTCGACCCATTACAACGACATGTCCCATTGTCAATTCTTTGAATCTAGCCATGTCATCCTTGATGTGGAAAAGAAGCTTATTATTCTTGCCAATTCCCCAGTTATTACTGACGGCAACAATAGCTCGCATTGGTATCACCTATCCTTCCATTTTAATAGATAATTTCTAGGGTCACTTAGCTAAGTGTCTGAATTGGCATAAATAAGAAGACTAGACTTGGATGTTTCCTTGTCTAGTCTTCTTTTTCGTATTTCCTCTAGTTTCAGTTATATGTTATAATGGCATATAAAGAAAAGGAGGTGATACTAATGCATACATTTTTCAATGATGCATTTGCAGCCGCGTATGCTGCGTGCACGGGAAAGATGCTTGTTCTCGAACCGGAGAACTCGACAGATGCTACCATTAACTACAATGGTAATGTTACGTCGGAGCCTATCCGGATCATGAATAGGTAACCCGACAAAGAAAGACTAGGCCTAGAACCACTGGATCTAGTCTTTCTTTTTTGTTATGATGCGCATTTAATACAATCCGCGATCAAATTTAAACCATTTCCAATAATCTCGTGGTCTTTCTTTTTTGATGAAGTCACTCACATGCTTTTTGAAGATATCATAGTATGCAAAGTCAATCACATAGTCTTTGAATTGAGTGACCATCTCAATGCTGATAAGATCAGACGGTTGCGCAATCAGATAGCAGTTTTGCAGCTCATTATCCTCTTTCATAGAAGCAATCAATCCATGGATAGCAGGAAGCAATACAATCTTTCCTTTGAGATTGCACAAGTTGAGAGCTGTCGCCGCCATTGCATAATATTTTCCATCTTTATATGAGTCAAACCACTCCGTGTGTTGGAGCATACAAATTCGTTTGTCTACATCTTTTTGAAGCTCGGGGAGATAGTTACGAAAGCATTCGGGATCTCCTTGCTTCTCATAACTATAGAAGATAATCATTCCATGTTCCATTTAATTCACAGCCTTTCTTTCGAAACCGTTAATGATGTCCTTCATATTATAACGGTCTGTAGTTTCAATTCGATAGTATCCCTGATATAATCCTTGCTTAACTTCGTCCTCGATAGACTTGATGTCCTCATCGTAGTGATCTAGTACTCGTTCATAAGCTTTCCGATTCTTCTGGATACTCACTGACTTATAACGATTATACGTACGATCAATCCAATGAGATTTCATCTCAGGACTCAGTGCCGGATAGATGATGAAAAGATCATTGAACATCTGAAGATTTTGTCTCAGATAAATGAGTTTTCTTCTGGCATCAATGTGACTGGATACGAATACTACAAATCCCTGACTCTCGAGATCCAGTGCTGCATTGCAGTATGAAGTAACCCAGTTCGGATCAATTTTCTCAAAATTGGATGATTCGAAATCAACCACGATTGGTCTTGTGATTGTGTTTCCAGTGACTTTCTGATAGTGCTGATACTGAGACTTTCCAACTGCTGGGAATCCGATGATAATCATATTTATTTCCTCCTGTAGATAATGCTGGTTTTACCAGTTTCAGAATTGTCACTGGTCGTATATCTTAGAATTCTGATGATATATTATATTAGTGAATCATAAGAAGGTGAAGAAGAGTAGCCTTCGTTAATTAGTTTCTAACAGGAGGAACTATTATGGACGCCTATTACAGTCTCATGTCTGCAACCGATACGTACGATCAGGCAGCTAATAAGTATGATCACGGTAAGTTTACTGTCATTACCGAGTCCGATTCTTACCAGGACGCTTATACGCGGCTTATAAAAGAAGCCGCAAACTTTCTCAACACGCATGCTGGCAGCGTGGTTGGGGTCATGATGGAGAACTGTATCAAAATCAGCTATGATCAGGATAAACCTGTTCAAAAGTTTCAGTTCTTTGTGATGACTGATTGCATGCCGTAAGGGAAAAGAGGGACCTAACAGCCAATTAGGCATCCCTTCTTTTTTGTCTTTATAGTAGATAATCCATTCAACTTGGTATTAACCTTATTTTTTCGTTGGATCATAGAAATGGAGAGAGAATGATGCGGTATCCCGGGCAATCATGCGACCCTTTTGTGAATCTTGTTTGCTATCTCTATGAAGAGTTAGATCATCTGGTGCGGAAATCTATTTGTAAGTTTTGCCTTTGGAATGCAAAACGAAAGAATGATACCAAGAAGATCAATTATTATCAGAGTAAGATAGAGATGGTAGATAGAGTTCATAAAATGATGAAACGTTTTTATTCGTAAAGGAGGAATATTATGCCGATTCTTACCAAATCACAAGAAGCACTTTATATGGATTTCTGTGATAAAATGCGGAATCCGGACGCAATGGATCAAGTCACATATCATGAAATCGTTTACCCTTTCAATATGAATATGTGCATCCAGATGTTCCGTGACAATAATCCATTCTTTAACATCTATCCAAGCTATTCGTTTGGAGAAGATACAATTTGTGCATATCTGGCATTTGCTGCTTGCACTGATTCTGAATTTGATCTGTGTATTATGGCAGATACCGATAAAGACTACAATCGAATTCTTAATAAGGTATATTTTTTCGTAAAGAAGTCTCGGTTCTCGTTGATTACGAAGCTTCTTGCATGTTCTCGTCTTGCTAAGAAGTTCTATATTGGGACTGCACGATATGTGTATATTGCCCAGTATGAGAGAACTTTTGATCCCGACGATAACTGTTTTGTTGGATGGGTTCATCCGAAAATTACTTGTGGTACGATTGATGAGAATCGTCCTCATGCATATGGAACACATGTCATCAAGAGCAGAATGCATGATATGAGAACGCATACCATTATTTCTGGTAAAGATGCCTATGATGTTCTTAAGACTCAGATTGGTAGCTATCTCATGTACTATAATGTGATTGATGCTGATCTGGATTCTTGTAAGGAAGATACTCACAAAACCGCTGGAGAATATTTTAAAAACAAGGAGAAGAATAATGAGTAAAGCAGATGTTATTTTCAAGGATAACGTGGAGCAGATTCTTTGCATGGGAAACTATGAAGATCATTCTCTTCGCTGGTATCCTACTCGAGCAATGTGGGCAGATACAAAAGTTACTGCCTGCACTGCAAAAGCATTCGGTATCGTGAATGAGTATGATCTTCGGGAAGAGTTCCCTGCAATCACTTTCCGCAAGACTGGTCTGAAGTCTTGTATGGATGAGATTCTTTGGATCTATCAGAAGAAGAGCAATAATATCCACGATCTGAAATCTCATATCTGGGATTCCTGGGCAGATGCTTCCGGTTCCATTGGTAAGGCATATGGCTATCAGATTGGCCAGAAGTATAAGCATCATAAAGCCCATATGGATATCAATGGATATTATCCGGATGGAACTGTTTTTGCAAAGAACGGTACTCCTTATGTGATGCTGGATCAGATGGATGGTGTGCTGTATGATCTTCAGCACGATCCTTGGTCTCGTCGTATCATGACAAACACGTATTGCTTTGAAGATCTTTCGGAGATGGGATTGTATCCTTGTGCGTATTCTACTACCTGGAATGTGACCAAGGAAGATGGTTATGAGAAGCCTATACTGAATCTGCTTTTGAATCAGAGAAGCAATGACTACATGGTTGCAAATAACTGGAATACTGCACAGTATGCAATTCTCTTAATGATGGTTGCACAGGTATGTGATATGGTTCCTGGTCGTTTGACTCATGTCATTGCAGATGCTCATATCTATGATCGTCATCGTGAGATGATTGAGAGCATGATTCGCCGTCCGATGTATCCTGCTCCGAAGGTTAGTCTGGATCCTTCCATTAAAGATTTCTATAAGTTCACCACAGATAGTCTGATTGTGGAAAATTATCAGGCTGGTGAGCAAATTAAAAATATCCCTGTAGCTGTATAACTACAAAAAAGAAGACTATGCACTTGATATGTGAATCATTGTGCATAGTCTTCTTAGCATTCATTTACAGAATGCGAAGGATATTTACAGGATGTTCGTAGTCGATTTTGTCGGCATCGACTCCCTCATTGAAGGACTCGATGAGAAGGGTGATCTCTTTATCATTCTTATCAAAGAAACGGATGAAGTTCTGAGTGTAGCTCTTACCAGTGCTTGCGATAGTCACTGCTTCATTGTACTGCATGAGTCCATTCACGTTCCAGATAGAGAAAGCATCTATTACTTCTTTCAAAGTATAGAAATGATAGCAACCGAGTCTGGAATAATGCTCAGGATCAATGTGGCCATATGCTGTCCGCATCATCTTGTTATCACTGATCTGGCTTTTATTCAGTTCCATCTGGAACATGATACGCTTCTGGCCGCCAGTAATGATGTACATGCAATGGAGGATATCAATCGGCTTCAGGACCGTATGAATGATGCCAGGCATAAGAGTAGGTTCTTCTTTATCCATTTGATCAAGGACGAACGGAGACAGCGGATGAATCTTATATTCCGTGCGGTCTTCACTTACTTCTTCAGCAGTGATGAGCAAATCGCCGATGAGAAATTCGGGTTTCACAGACACATAATCCATGAGGCCATTGAAGGTCTTGAAATGATCACCACCAGCAAAGATCATGTACGGTTTCCGAGATTCGGCCACCGATTCGCACTCATCCGTGATATGGAAGAAGTTCAAGAAAGCAATGGCTTCCTCGAAGGTACCAAAGCTGAGGTCGATGATTCGTCTGCAGATATCATCAGCGATGCCAGACTGGCTAACATTCACACCATGATAGTGATGAATAACGATCTTCCCATCATGCCGGAGATAATACTTGGAGACTCCAGGGATCTTATAATATACGAAGTCTCCATAGCCGCTTTTGCCAACAAAGAATTCGCATTCTTGATTGGTAATTTTTTCTTTCATAAATTCGTCCATAGCATTACACCTCACTTATTGAAGAGACCAAAACGATTCTGGAGCATATCGGGATCAAGCTGATGGGGCTCATAAAGATCAATGAAGGTACGATCGGTGTACCAAGAAGGAATATAGCCGAACACAATGAAATCATCGGTAAAGTATTTGTCTTTTGTGACAGTAACACGAAGAACGCTGACGCTGCAATCTTCATCGGAAGTACCCGTGATATTTTCTTTGTACGTCATCACGCTGGATACGTTATCTTTATCAGTAGCGATGAAAGCCTGCTCGGCATTCATGACGGCTGCCATATCTTCAAACTGATAATCCGCAAGCCAGTAGATATGATCGGCGTCAATGATGTGCTTCACAGTATCAGTCATCGGAACCGATTCTTTGCTTCCCTTTACATGGGAATATTTGATGACATCCTGAACCATAACAGCTGTACTGGAACTCTCATCAGGATCGAGATATTTGGGATTGAGATAGTGAGGATAGACAATGATGCTGTCGGTGACTTCCTTATAATCACCGGAGAACGGGTGCTCAGGAATGAAATCTTCATGCAGATATTCGTTGCCCTTGTCATAAATTTCAAACTTAGTCAAAGGCACAGGAGTATAGAGATCACGCTTATCCTTATCTTCGTGACCTACGTTCTTAAGGAGGATCACTTTTTCAGATTCCGGGTACTTGACGTTCATGATATAGCCGTAGAACTCGTTGGAATCAGGAAGACCGGGTTCAACCAGATATGTCATATTGTCATTTGTATCCGGATAGATGTTGAACGCTTCAAAGAATGCGCGTGCTTCAAGTTCATCCTTGAAGTAGATATCGAGAAGATCTCTAATAGGCTTATCCGGATTGTGAGCCTCATAGATATAGTTGCCTTTGATGATGTAGTTTTCTGCACCATTGATGACAATCTGGCCATCCTTCTCAATAAAACAATTCGGGTTTCTCATACTTTAACCTCCTAAATTTTCTGATAGCTACTCGAGTTTCACTATCATTCTATTATATAATATATAACTGAGATAGCAGAAGAAAAATTTTTAGAATCTTCGTACTATCTCAGTTATAATATCCATCAGACAAAAATTGCGTTATTCTTAGAATCAATGAAGCGAGTGTGATAAACCATAGTATCCGTGTGAGGAACCCTCTCAACCAGAACCATATAGTTCCACACGATATGCTTCTTATAGTTGGATACTACCCAGATAGAATTCCGAATATGTCGAGGATCCTCATCTGGATATTCTGTATCATGGAGAGAGGATTCGATTACGTCATAGTCTTCTCCAAGATATTCTTTTACGACGGCCTTGAACGTCTCGAAGCTGGAGAATGGATACTGGGTAATAGAAATTTCCTCAGAGTATTCTTTGTTGGAAACCTCTGTACCGACAGGAATATCATCACCATACACATCTTTAATCTGATAAATATTATGCCATTTATCAGAGACGATATTTGTGATGGGGTCAAGAACTGTGTGCTTCTTTGGAATGACACTCTTTGCGATAGGATACTTTGTCTCACAGATGGGATAGGTGTGATACAGTTCTCCATCGCTCATCACGTAAATGCCAGTAACGGTGAACGGAGTGTATTTGCAGAATCCATCAAATGCGCCAGTAAAGAGATTCGTGGATTCATTGACGTTGATCGCTCTGCAATTGTGGCCGTTAAAAAGATAATTGTCGTTCCTTAACTTTGATGTGCTACGTCCAACGAGAAAGCAAATTACTTTTGCAGCATTCTCATATGATGTGAATGTCATCTGATGAATGGAATCAATAAATCTCCATGAACCACTCTTAGACACTCGGAAGATATCGTTTGCGCCAAAGGAGCAATAATATCCATCGGTATTTCCGTTGATAAGGATACCTTTTCGATGAGGTTTTGATCCTTCAATATCAGTATCCCTTCGCATGAACATGATGAAATATCCACTTCGATCATCCCCAATGATATGAGCGGTGAATTCAAGATCACCGCCTTCATATAAATAGTGCCCTTTCTCAACACTAAAAAAGTCATGTGGATTTCGATCTGTTCTTAATTCACTTGCGAAATGAACAGCAAATCGACGAACCGCAAGATCACATTCGCCTTTTGATTCGAATATCATATCCTCAAAAGGATTATATTCTGTGATAGGATTCTCGATATCCGGTTTTTCATCATCACCAGATTCTTCATTGAAACCGTCTTCTTTATATTGAAGAGATAAGATATTTCCCCAATCATCTCGCTTAAATTTCAAATGCGGGGTTACTGGTTCCAATGTAATCTTTTCTTCAGAAATCATTATTTTTTACCTCCTATTTGGAAAAATAATATAAATAAGTGTCGGTTGTCAAATAATAAGCGAGAGCTTTATACAAACGACAAGTTAGTAATGCTTTATTTTTAATACTGAAAGGAAAGTGATTTTTAATGAATACGGATCTCAGGTTATTCATTTATGAGCAGTATGGAAACGGTCAAATTGATCGTGAGACTGCACGCGCGCTTATTTCAAGAATTTCTGGACCCGAATATTATGAGCGGGCATATCTGAATGCAATGGCTGAAATTGATTCTGCTGAGTCTGCATTTATGGAGTCTGCTCTTGACTATGCAAACGGGTATGCCGACCAGTTTACTTTTGAGGCTCAAGCTGAAACGCTTGGTCAGAAGATCAGTAATGCTTGGAAGTCTTTCTGTAAATGGGTAGCTGAAATGTGGGATAAAGCATTAAAAGCTATCGGTATTCGTAAGAAAGAGCCTGATGTTAAGGGCATGGCAAAAGAAAAATTTGACATGCTTAAGAAGATCGAAAAGGATCTTTATAAGGTAAATGCAAACCTCGATAAGCATCTTATTCGTGCAAGTGGAGATCCGCACGCTTCGATGATCAATACGGTTAAATCTGTAACAGATGCGAAGGAACTTCACGATATTGCAAAACAGCCTTGGTATATGGATCTCCTCACCATTTCTGATTTGATCAGTGGCGTTTTTTACAAAAAGTTTTGCAATCGCAAAGAAGTCTGCTTCACAAGTCGTTGTTGGATTTGGTGCTGTCGCCATCGTTGTCATGTCGATTAAGAAGGCAGTTGAAGTTATCATTGATAAGCTTTCAAATAAGGGCAATGATGAGCAAAAGAAGAAGGCCATGCCTCTTCTGAATAAAATTCTCAAAGCTATTTTTGGATGGGCTATCCCGAAAAACGAAAAGAAAGGCGATAACCAGAAAGAAGGTACATCTGGGTCTGGTTCTCAATCTCTCGAGGATTTACCGGATAATTATCTTATTAACGCACTGCAAGATTCATTCAGAGAATATGCAGCATTAAAGATTCTTAAGAAACAAGACAGCGGCTATAATTTCTCTTCTACTGGTTTTGATGTCTTCTATGACGACTGGGAATCTAAAGTTAAGAACGATTCTGCACCAGAAGGATCTCCTTCTGTTGCTTATGTGAATGGAGAAATTGATTATACGATTTCTGATCTTAAGAAAGCAACCGAGCCTATGAATGCGTCGAGAGATGAAATCATTAGCATCATCAAAACGGTTAAGGAAAACAAGGGAAAGGAATATACGATTCCAAAGTCTAATCCTGTTGGTCAAAGAATCGCCGATGTTCTTGTCGCAGACCTTGGCTATAAGGAGCTTATTGGAAAGGCTAGAAAAAATCCGAATCCTGGCCAAATGAATGCAATCAAAGCCAGGAATCATGAGGTAGCTTCCCTATATGATAAATTCCAGGGTTTCAAATGGATTAAAATCGTAACTGATGCTCCTGCAAATTAAATAAATAAAGAATCTGGATATGATAGACGATTATGTCATCATATCCAGATTCTTTATTTATTTGGTTGCAAAAGCTTCCTTTTCAAGAGCAAAGAGATAATCTGCTTCTTCTTTACCGATAATATCAACTGCTTCTTCATAAGGAAGATTTATTTTCTTAGCGTCGATATCGTTTAGCTCAATATGACGTTTATTGTAGTAATAGCAAGCACCCAATACTCTTCCTTTATGTGCATAACAAATTCCAGTATACCGTTTATTTGCTGTGCCATAAAGTTCATAATTGTGCCCGGAGCACCATCCACACCCTTGTCCAATCGGACATTTAATACATTCATCGGTTGATTGACTCGTTAACGTCACAGAATCTAACTCAGCTTTAATCGCTTTTTCAGATTCCGTTTTGTATATTCCATGATAGCAATCACCAATGCATATATTGGATGCTTTTTCATTTCCGATTGAAATTGGCATGTACCGAATGCACGGGTACGCTTTACCGTCAGGAGCAAATGCAAGCATGTTACCAGTGCCACCGCAGTAATTCTTATCTTCCATCAACGGATTGAAAAATACATTTTCTCCAATTGCGGAATTAAGCATTGTTATATACACATCCAATTTATTTTGAATCAAATAGTCGGACAGTTTCACCAATTCAAAATAAATATCTTTTGCGTCAGATATTGTGTACATAGGCTCATATGCATAATTGCAATATATTGTGTCACACCCATTTGCGATCATCATTTTGATACTCTCGCACATGTATTTTGTGGACCCAGGAGTAAATGTCATTTTGTTGTTGTACCATCCAAACCTATCACGACCGTCGTAAAAAGCCCTAATAGCTTTGTCAAACGATCCTTCTCCAAACGGAGTAATACGGTATTTATCATGAAGTTCCTGAACTCCATCAATACTTACAGAAACCGACATAATGTCATGGTACTTCCAAAACAGATGCTGTGCTTCTGGAGAAAACCAGTTTTGACCATTTGTAGCAAATGCTATTTTAGAATGAACCGCCAATGGAATATTTCTACGATAGCATTCATGAAAATAATAGTCACAGATATCTTCGATCAGTTTTGCTTTCAGTAGAGGTTCTCCACCGATGAATGACAGAATGATACCTTTTGTATAGTGATTTATAAATTCACTATCATTATCTTCATACATGTCAAGTATCGTATCAATGCACTTTCTTGCTGTGTAAATGCTCATATCTCCATCGCATTTATTATGCTCATAGCAGTATGAACATCTTAAATTGCATTGATTCGTGATCTGAAAAGTGACTTCTCTGCAAATAGCAAACCCACAATTCTCAGGTACAGCGTCTCTATAGATAATTCTCAGTCGCTCGCTATATTCACGCCGAGCATATTCGAATGATTTAAGAACGTCCCTTAGCATATCCTTCCATTCTCCTTGTCTCAAAATCAAAATCAAATTCCATATCTTTGTCGGTATGACCGTGATATTTCTTAATTAGTTCATTTTGAGCAAGTGATAATGTTATGAATGCAGTCTTACAATCACTGATATACTTATCAAGCATATCTGATGTTTCTTTATTCGGGCGTTCTTTCAATTCACGACAAAGAATAGCTACGATATTTTCACAGCTTTTGCTAATATAGTATAACCGCTCAATGTATAAAGTCTCTTCGCAGCTCATCTGGTACACAACTTGTTGTGATTCCATAGCCTATAATCTCCTTACCCTTTAACGGATTCTCTATTTTCTTATCTACTGTATCAAATTTATCTCGAGTGTTAGTCAACGTCGATATTACTTTAAATAATAATTGAAGATTTACAGCATCATTTGATGTCATAACGGATATCATGAACTGGCAAAATTGGTTCATTGCCCAAATACGAGTATCGGAATTCAATTCGATATCCAAGATAGACGATACTGCATCATCGGAAAGAATTTCGGCTTTATTAAAGCCAGCAACGGCATCCGTTGATGTCCGTATTGTTAATATCGTCGCAAAAAGATTTAATTCCGATTCATTTTCAAAATCGTATCCAATGGCAGATGCCAACACAGATACTGCAGATTTTGAGAACTTATACCAGTCAAGGTAATCCGTTATCTCAATATTCTGATAGATGGATAAGAATTTTATACCCGATGCAAGTTTATTTTCTGTGATATTATTTTTATCAAGAATTGCGAATGTTGATCCGGTGATATCTTCATGAGTTATAAATTTGATCAGTGGCGAAGCTAATTCAAAAGCGTTGTAATTCACATCGCCACGGATTACATATACATCACGCATATAAACCCTCCATTACTTTGCGCTGAACATGCATTGAGTTCCACAGAATCCACCGCCTTCTGTCCCACAGCTAGATGTGCATGTGATTTGGCACCCATCACAAGTACCACTACAGCTACCATCACAACCGGATCCACAGTCTCCGGAACAGCCACTGCATCCTTCGCAATTTCCTGAACAACTTGAGCACCCATCACAACTACCACTACAAGTTCCTGTACAAGTATTATTACAAGACCCAGTACAACTTCCGGTGCACGATCCAGTACAAGTTGAAGTACATGATCCAGTACATGTAGTTTTACAGCTACTATAACATCCATAACTGCAGAGACCGCTGCAAGACGACCTACAGCCTGTATCTGAACTTGTAACACCTTTACTTGAAAGATTTGCAATTGTATTTGCAGCAGCTGTGATTGTGCTCGCTGCGATTATAGATCCGCCACCAGGAGTAAGGCCGCCGCCAGTAACAGCATCCAGAGGTTGAGTAATCTTTGTGATATGCTCATGAAGAATTTTTCCACCGGAACTTGGATATGCGGAGTAGTCATAATTTGATCCGTTATAACCGCCCATATTACCTGTACTATTAGGATTACTCCGACGATTGATTTCATTTTTCACCAGATTTTTCAAAGAGGTGAAATCCGACGCCGTAATCTTATTTCCCTTACCAGCACTCATAATATCACCCCTTTACACGAATCTTTACACGACGAATATCTGTCCGATCATCGTCTTCTACAACGTATCCAACAACGCGCTTATGCGGAATATTCTCATCGTCAGTAGCAATACCGACACCGGGAATATCGGATACGATGATGGTATCTCCACGATGTACAGGACCAGTTACTTTACACATAACACGCCCTGCAAGGGATACCGGAATAAAATTGACGAGGTTTTTCTCCACATAACTCCCGTCATCAACCTTATCACCACCAATAAGCATCGCATACTCATCGGAATGGACGCCAGCAACAATTTTACTTGTTGCAGTTGCTTTGATATAAGATTCATGATCAGAAGAGAGATCGAGTGCTACGATATCACCAGGTTCAGTGGCTTCGCCACGAGGGAAGAACTCGGCATAGTCGTTATAGACTGCATTGTAGACAGCATTTGCTTTAACTGTGTCAGCTGAAATGATGCCATTCCTGCAGTCTATACCGACCGCAGTTTTATTCGTATACTTTTGGTTAGTACAACTCGTTGTGAATGAAACGCCATTCCAAGAAGAGATCATAATGTTATTGATAGCACCACCTACTCCATTTGAGGCATCACCGGCACCGTCTCCAATGAAAGAACTTCCTAATTCAGACATAGAGATACTATTATGAGTATGCAACTTGGCTGCGTAAACACTACTTGCCTTACTCTTGATATAATTCCACAACGCACTCACGGGTCTGCGATGATAACTGGTTGTGGATGTGCCACCGCCAGCATATTGGCATACATAATAATCGGTGTCCGTCGGATCAGAAGTGCCGACTGACAGCTTATTGATCATGGCGCTTAAGTCATGCTCGTGAGAAGCAGGAGTATAAGATGAGGGCTTACCAGTAATTTTGTCCCATGCAAATGTGGTTGGAATATCTGAAGTAAAAGCTAAGGTTTTCCATGCAGTATCCCAGACACATTTATTATCTTTTGAGTTTGCACCACGTACATACACCTTCGGTGAAGGACCGTCGGAAATTGCCATCTGCGAGCCATAACCAGCAGTAGTGTCCCAACCAAATGTTAGAACATGTCCATCAGACGGGCACTTTCCGGTCTTTGTTGAAGATGTTGCAATATTATACGTAATATTCGACCTATATTGATCTGTGGTAAGATCAAAGTTTAAACTTTCTGGACGGTTCGCTAATAATTTCAATTTATTTGCTCTATCTACCGTCTTCTTAGAATCCATCGTGTTGTCAACTACGCTAAGACCAACGCTCGCTTTTGTCAGAGAGCATGCAGTAGCTGTACCATTTAAGAAATAAATGGGAGTAGATGCATTGCCGACAGTAGCATTCATCTTTACAGGTTTACCATTATGCCAGTAAACGCCGCACGAATCACTACCAATCGTAGCGCTTCCAAGTGTTGTCGCAGTAGTGGCGCTATCAGCAGTTTTTGCATGCTTAACACTCTTGTCAACATCGGCAGTGTTGTCGACTTTATTCATACCAAGAGCAGTTTTTGTGATGTCATACGTGATCGGGGAAGAGCCATCGTATGCAGTACCGCCACCGCTGTTAATCTTCAGAGTCAGCGCGCAAGGGTTTTTAAGGGAAGTATACGTAGTATCAGTGAGCTTATCCTCTGTCCAGTTACCCCACGTTCCATTAACACAGAAGCGACGGTAAGATTTCGAATCATTGTAAATGATTTGAATATAATACGATCCACTTGCCCTATGAATAACTAATAAGCCAAAGTGGTCAATACCACTTGGCTTATTTGTGACTGAATTACTACCTCCAGCGTTATATAAACCAGGAAGTGTTACATTATTTAAGTCTTCATTGGTAAGTGTATTATCTACAGAAGAACGATACGTTGTATTACCAATTTTGAGTTGTAATGTTTTATTTGCCATAGAAATTACCCCTTGTACACGAAGTAATCCTATAAACAAATGCGTTTACGCATTTGTTTATAGGATTACCTACTACATATTGACCTATGGAGGGGTTATCTTATGGCAAATAAAAAAATTTATGTAAAATTAAACGGTACGTCATATTCTTATCCGAATGCAACAACCGCTTCGGAAGGTTATATGAGTGCATCCGATAAATCGAAATTGGATGCAGTTCCTACCGTATCCCTTAGAACCAAAAGTTCTGTTGGTGATTCTGGCTGGAAAGATAATGCTACAGATGATCGCTACGTTCCAACTATGTCATTTATGGCATATTGGAACGGCGCATACTCTGGAAGCTCATCAAACCTCGCTTATTGTAAATATGGTGCTTTCGGTTCAATTGTTACTAAAAATGCAGGTGATTATGCTTCTGCTAGGCATAATCAGGCATGGTCCACCATTACAGACAAGCCCGCTTTAATGGAAGCAGGGGATTACTCATCCGATACAATCAGTGCTCTCCTTAAAAAAGTACAGGGTACTTCTCCCCGAATGGGATCAACCAATATCATGAAAGACACAAGTATTCCGAATGGTTGGTATAATTTCATTTACACACCGCATAGGACGGGTATCGGTGGCGACAATCCTGAATATGGCACATTACTTCTTTTCCCAATGACATGGGATGGATCTAGTTATATTTGTCGTTGCGGATCTAGTGCAGTACTTTCAATCAAAAGAATTTTCACAAGTTCCGATTATTCGGTCGCATGGGATAATATCAATGGGAAGCCTTCAACTTATCCTCCTAGTGATCATTCGCATTCATATCTTCCTTTGTCAGGCGGAAATTTATCTGGTGGCATTTCATTTGCCGATATTGGCAATGTTCAGACATCACATGGATTATCTTGGAACGGTTCTACAGATGGCGCTGACATTTATTATCAGACAACTGCAAGCGATCAAGGTAATCTTGTTTTAAATCTTAGGGATGATGATAACTGCTATCTTCGTATTGCAAAGAATGGCGCTTTCACCGCATATGTAACGCCTAACGGCGCGGCATATTTCTCATCCGTTTACAATGCAGTCTATAACGACTATGCCGAGTTCTTCCCTCGTGGCGAAGCCACTGAACCTGGTGATATCGTAGCACTCGATCTCTCTTCTGATCATGAATCTTATATCAAAGCAACTGCAACAAGTAAAATTGTTGCTGGCGTCCATTCCGATGAGTATGCGATGCTTATTGGTGGTGATAAGGTTGATGATGGGAATTATGTGGAAAAGAATATTGAGAAATATATTCCCGTAAGTCTCTGTGGTCGTGTCTTCTGCAAGTGCGTTGGCAAGATTCGCCGTGGCGATACGATTGTCGTATCTGATATTCCCGGTGTTGGACGAGCAAAATTACCCAACGATTATGTGGAAAATACACAGATCGTTGGATACGCAGTGGATGAAGACCTGACTGAAGAAATTCGTCGAGTCCGTATTCGGGTAAAGGGGTGATGTGAAATGGCAAGTCAAGGTTCGAAGATTACTGCTTCTGATTTTACCTCACTGAAAGCTCTTGTCGATAAAGAAATTGGTCGGCGAGGCAAGTCAGAAGGTACTGGTCAGAACCAGAGCTACGGAAGTTTATCTTCTTATTCTGGGTCAAATTATAAGTACACAACCACCCCTGCTACTGGAGTAAAGATTGCTACTGAGCATATCACAAAGATTACAACACCAATTGGTGCAATCAATGGATCAACTCCTTCCTTTTCCAGTGGAACTGTGGTAAGAGCATCTGATATTGCAAATGCCGCAAATACATTGAGTGGCCTTACTGTCATTAAGGAAAATGCTTCCTCCAGTGGTTGCGCTGGTAAATGCAGCGGTCTCTGTTCTTCTGGATGCAACACAACATGCTCAAGTTGTTCCAGTAACTGCGGCAGTGGATGCGCAGATTGCTCTAGCGGCTGTGCTAACAACTGTACGAACACATGTAAAGGCGGTTGTTCAGGTAGTTGCGATGGTGACTGCGATGGCTGTTCTGGCTGCGAAGGATGCAGCGCTGACTGTAAGGAAGATTGTAAAGGTTACTGTAAAACTAGCTGTATAGCTAACTGCGCTAGTGATTGTGGTGGATCTTGTAGATTAACATGCCTCGCAGTATGTGGAAAGTGCCAAAACTCTTGTGATAATACATGCTCTGGCAATTGCGGATCAAAGTGCACATCCAGTTGTGACAACGACTGTAATAATACATGTACGGGAAGCTGCACAGGCAGTTGCGACGGTAGCTGCACTGGCGGTTGTAAGAGTTGTTCTGGTTCGTGCGAAGGATCTTGTGAAGGCGCTTGTAAGAGTTGCTCTGGCAAAGTACTGTGGTAATTGCTACAACTCCTTCTTTCTTTAATAAATCATGCGAGATGAGGTACTACAATGAGCAATTTCAAAGTTAATAATGATCACGAACTTAAGAAAGCTTTCACAGAAAATATCCCGATAATTAAGTTCGTTTCTCATGATGTATTTGAAGACAACGATTGGAAAGAGTTCATGCAGGAATGCCCTGACGATGCAAACCAATTCGAATGGTGCATCTGGGCCGCTGGAATCTTTCGTTGTGATAATATCATGGATGATAAGTTTGATACCTATGCAGCATACTGTGCATCTGTAATTCAAAGTATTGCAAAAGATTGCAATGCGGAATGCTCTGACGATCGTCTGATCGTTCTTGCATATGGTCTTGCAGCACGTACTTTCAATTTTGAAGCTACAAAACTTGATAAGCCTGATTATAATTTTGACGCAATGCTCAATGCATCTGATTACGAATGTACCGATGATATTGATTTCATCTCAATGTGGGAAATGCTTGTTACTACTATCCGGTTCATTCGTGTTCTTGATCCATCAAATATTAAAGCATTGATAAAAGTCATGAAAAAGGTAAATTCCATTCGTGATAAGTATAATGAAGCATATAACAGAATGAGCGAGTTGACCGCTAACTGTTAATATATTTTAGGGAGAGTGTGCGTTTATGAAAATGATTAGCATTACGTCTCAGGAAAGCGAAGCTGTTGAGCGTGCTTATTATGAGTCGCGATCATACGAAGCCTTAGTTTCTGTTCTCTGTAGAGAATTGAATGAAAAGGCTAATAGTTTAACATCCGAGATGCTTCATCACTACATCGAATTGTGCAGAATTGCAAATATGCGGCTCAAATTGACGCAAGACAAAATAATCGAAAGATACGTCGATAAGACAGAATTCAATAATGCCCAGGTGACATTCGATTTTGAGCACGAGGAGATGTTGGTATCAGATGAAAAAGCATAATAGACGTCTATATGAAGAATATACTGATATGGTTCAAAGACTGTACAAAAAAGACTTTGATACAAGTGGACCGTTATCAGCATTGAGCATTTGTAGATATGTGACCTTTCAGATCACAAATGCTTGCAATCTTCGGTGCTCTTATTGCTATGAGCATAATAAGAATTGTGGAGCTATGACCCTTGATACAGCCAAGAAAGTCGTTGATTATATTCTTGATCTGTATAAGGAAAACACATCTGATTTTATCTCTCAGCGAACAAAAGCCATCATTCTTGATTTTATCGGCGGAGAGCCTCTTCTGGAAGCAGAATTGATTGAGCACATTTGCGACTATTGGTTTGAGCAGTGCTATAAGAGGAACCTTCCTCTCGGCCCGTTTACAAGAATTTCATTTGCTACAAATGGTAAGGCTTGGTTTGAGCCAGCATCAATGCATTTATTTGAAAAGTACCATGACATGATGTCAATCACGGTATCTATTGATGGTATTCAAGAACTTCATGATATGTATCGTGTTGACAGTAACGGTGTTGGAAGTTTTGAAATGGCTTGGCGTGCTTTTCAAGATGCAAAAAACCGATATGGTTGGCTTAATTCCAAAATGACATTTGTTCCTGGATCAATCAAATATCTGTATTCCAGTGTGAAAATGATGATTGACGAAGGGTGTACTTATATTCACGGCAATTGTGCATATGAGCCCATGTATACAAATGAAGATGCAAAAAACTTGTATGACGCGCTCAAGAAAGTTTCTAATTATATCATAGATGAGCATCCGAATGTATACTTCGCAATGCTTAGTCCAGATGAATATGGCGACGCAGTCGATTTAGAGCATGAAGACAACAACTATTGTGGTGGTACAGGAAATATGCTATCATTTGCTCCTGACGGTAAAGCGTACCCGTGCATTAGATATGCTCCCATTTCTATCGGAAATGAGAAAGCAGCTAAAATGTGCTTTGGTGATGTCAATAATGGCGGACTGTACGCCACCGAAGAACAGCGCAAAATTAAGCGTGAGTTGGATGCTATCACATTGACATCGCAGTCTACAGACGAATGCATCAATTGCCCTGTATCCAAAGGATGTGGATGGTGCTCTGGATATAATTACGAAAAATATGGTACCGCAAATAAGAGATATACGGGAATTTGCAAAGCACACAAAGGCAATGTCCTTGCCGTATACTATTATGCGAATACTCGATATCTTAAACTTGGTGATACTGATCCGAAGAAGATTAAACTGCCTTATGATGAGGTGGTAGAAATTCTCGGTAAAGAAGAAGCTGATAATCTTTTCGCTCTTGAAAAGGAAGCTTTTTCTCACTACGAAATGTAAAAGAATAAGCACACAAGCTGTGATTTTTATATCCGGCTTGTGTGCTTCTTTTTTCATATCATAGCAGACGGTTAAGTATGAAAGGAAGTGTTTACCATGACAAAAGTTTATTCTGTATTTACTTTGATTGGTGGTTATGGCCCTGAGATAGAATCATCCTATTTTGATCATGATAGAGCAGTCAATCATCTTTATGAACTTTGCAATTACTATAATGAAGAAATGCGTAATGATCATATACCGGCTGCTGAATGCCATGAGCCGTATGAAGTTGATGAAAAGGCTGAGACGATATTTTACCCAATAAAATATAAAGATTATCCTAAGCTTAAGCATATGATTATTACAGCATATATTAGAGAATTGGAGGTTCAATAATATGAAAGCTTATGTTATCGTATGCAGAAACGGTGACGCCATGTGGGTGCATGACAAAACCTTTACTACAATAGACGAAGCAATCCTATATGCTTACCGTTCTATTTCAAGCTCCGTATTGTGGAAAGTGTGCCCGATTAATGTGGATATCTCTAATGAGATGAATGCCTCTGATACACTAATTGGACAGAATAAGGATGTCTGCATTGAAATTCTCTATGATCCGAGGAATCACTTGGGCACTAGGCATGTTGTCTCTCCTTCTCATATAAAGTATTACGCGCTTCCTACAGAGCAAGGTGATATCAATGACCTTAAAAGAGACTTAGTACACCGTGTTTATCAGGGGCTTGAAACGCTTGATGATGAGCATACCATAAAGATCATTATCTGAAAACACCAAATTAACGAAGAGAGAAAGGAGGAACTATCATGGGAATAAAAGAAACTATTGTGGAAGCATGCAGCAGTGATCTCATTACTGCAACGGAAGCAATCAATTTATTTTCCATCGTAACGGAATCCGAAGTAAGTAAAGTTGATAAAGACTTTAAACCAAAAGAAAGTATGAAATTATCATCTTTTCAGAAAATCCATATTACAGAATCCGTCATTGAAGAATATAAAAGTAAATATCCGGATCTAAGTCATGTGAGATGCAAAGATACGGATACATACAAGTGTGATGGATATATGTGGATGGATGGAGAAAATCTAGTATGCCATGTAGGATCATGTCAATACTTGGATGATAAAACAAAATGGATCGTATCGCTTGAAATAACGAAAAACTATAAAGGCCATGGATTATCAAAGCAACTGATTGATTATGCTGTGAAGAATATGAAATGCAGATATCTATCAGTGGATAAAAGCAATAAACTCGCAAAGATGATCTATGATGAATATGGGTTTAGAGTATATCAAGAAGACAAGAAAATGTACTATATGACACTGGACAAAAATCCAGTAAAATCATGATGAGACGTATAAATTATTCCCGTATGCTAATATGAATAGATAGCATACGGGAATAATTTTTATAATGATATATTATACATCTGAAG